>Ga0187893_10001464_pt1 | contig 56343 bp, 52 predicted proteins | sample MA1701074metaG_FD_139574 | JGI IMG/M metagenome (GOLD analysis project Ga0187893, IMG submission 139574) | White microbial mat communities from a basaltic lava cave in the Kipuka Kanohina Cave System on the Island of Hawaii, USA - MA170107-4 metaG ...
GCAGCCGAAGCAAGGTAAACTGGATGAGAGGTAGGATTGAGGGATTCTGGTTTTGGGTTTTGCACACCCTCAGAATCCCAAATCCGCCCCTATCATCTCAACTCAATTGGTAAAACACGAGAATATGAAACCAATAGAAAAAGAACCGAGCGAGTTACTAAAACGGCCCTAGATGATATGGGTCAAAGTTGCTGTAATATCATCGCAATCTACGAAGCCCCTGATCGTGATTACTGGTTCCGCGTTCTATTATCCTGCAAGGCTCATAAATACCGCCTGTTTTGGGTTCAGCTTGCCTCAGATGATGATGAATCATTCAAAGAAGAGATCAAGGGCATAGTCTCAAACACAAACCCCGAAGATCATATCATCGAGAGTCCGCGTCCCCCTGTTTGACTTTTGGTGCAGAAATCACGCTTGAATCAAAAGTCAGGCAATTTCGGGACTTTTGGTGCAAAGCCAGTGTTCAGTAGAAGACCGGCCATGCTCTGTGTCGCTAGATGCGACGAGCAAAGGGCCGATGACGCATCCGAGCGCGGCTGTGAGGTATCAGTGGAGTTCAAGTTTCCTGTTTTGAATCGGGGTTTTGGGGTTAAACTTCTTCCTGCAATTTAGACAGGAGAAACTATATGGGAGGCGAGAACAAAATCCGTGACGCAGCCGATGCTGTGAAGGGTGTTGCCCAAGCTGTACCAATCTACCAAGATGCTCTTCAGCCAGCCGCAAAGGAGATTGGCACAGCCCTTCAGACAGTTGCAAAAACTATTCACATTGCGCTTGCGCCGGTTAGTGTTCTCGTTTGGGGCTATGAGCAGATAAGGGATTTCGTTAATACCAAAGTGGCTGAGAAGCTTAAAGACGTTCCCCCAGAGAATATAGTTACGCCAAAACTTAACGTGGCTGGTCCAGCCCTTGAAGCTTTGAGATATACCGGACATGAGGAAACACTCCGCGACATGTATGCAAATCTTCTTGCGGCTTCAATGGACACACGAACTGCAACTGCTGCACATCCATCGTTCGTCGAGATCATTCGACAACTTACGCCAGATGAGGCGCGCATTCTCCGTTTTCTCGCAGAAATAAAAACAGTTCCATTAATCACAGTTCGAGCAGAGAAGCAAGAAACGATTTCTTCAGAGGGGGGGATTTGACATTTTAGTCCATTTTTCCCTTTTGGGATGGGAGGCCAGTTGCGAGATTCCTAAGCAGACACCTGTATATATTGACAACCTATGCCGTCTTGGCTTGGCGCATATTTCAGAGTTCTACATATTTACAACGCCAGGAATTTATGAACCTCTGGAAGAGCATCCCAATATTGAATTGATTAAGAAAGCAATTGATGAACACGACGAACTCAAAGGGAGCTACAGACCTGTTGTTAATCGCAAATCGCTAAATCTCACAGAGCTAGGCAAACTATCAGGTGCATTTCTGCCGCGTAGCGGCACACTGAATTTAGCCCGGTCTTTCAAGGCCGGGTTATCAGGTGAAAAGGATATCACGTCGCGTCAGCGACGATTGAATTTTTCAAAGCCATGCTCAACCGTCGCTGACGCGACGCGCAAACATGTTGCTGTCCAGGTTCCGTGCCTTGAAAGACACGGCTACAGTCATCAGGCCGCTAACGCGGCCAGAATGTTTCACCCACTCGGCAGTCTGGGGAAACAAGAGCCGAGATTTTTATCTCGTTTCACTTCGCGCGCAGTCTGTGCAGAGCATCCATCGCGCCTCCGTTTTGCGGATTCAACTCAAGCGACTTTTCATAGTTCCTGATCGCAAGCTCGCGGTCTCCTTTTTTCATGTATGCTTCGCCCAGACTATCATAGACATTCCACGCACGCGGAAATGCTTCGACGTTGAGCTTGAATATCTCTATCGCGTCATCCGTCCGATTCGCGTTCATCAATCTGTAGCCGAGCGCGTTGACCTGAGCTTCCGTGTTCGCGTAAGCATTTGCAGGATCGTCGCGGAATTGTTTGAGTCTCTGCGACGCAAGCCCGATATCTTTAGCCGCGAGAGCCTCCATCAACATCGCCGTGAGTTCTTTTTTCGGATCGTAGTTGAAAACCGACTCCATCGCCGCATCGATGTTGCTTGCGTACTGAGCCGATGTCATCTCGGCGGCGATGTGAGGGGCAGTGAACCGGCGAGGCTCGCGCGCGTTCATCTGATGCCACAGCGTCGAGACGTTCACACTTATCCGGCTGTTTGGAAGAACTGCCTGCGCGTGATCGCCATAATGATTCGGGCTTGCGCCCGTAGGCTCTCCGACGAAAAGAGTGCGAGTGTAACGCTCAAGTTCGTTGACCAGATTTTGCGCCGCCGAAAATGTCCCGCGACCGATGATGGTGAAAAGCTTTCCGCGCTGATTGATCTTGTCCGCTTTGATAAGCCCTGTGACGATGGGGATATTCAAAAACGAGTTGCCCCCGCTGTTGAGTCTGATGTCCAAAATGAAACGGTCGACCTCGTGCGTGCGGACGAATTCGAATACGCGATTGAAGAAAGCTTCTATCGATTCGCCATGTTTGTTGACGACCTGATTGTACTGCACATAGACAGTGCGCTTGTCTTCCACGTATTCGAACCAGTAAGAGTCGCGCAAGGATTTCAGCCACAGCGGAGTCGGGCTGCCAGAGGTGTCGCGCGCATCCGTCCAGTTTGCGTCAATGGGTTCCTCGTCATCCCCATGCCCGCGAGTTTGAATCTTTCCGGCGGGCTTGAGTTCTACACTCACCTGCCGCCCGTTCTTTTCAACGACGAGCGGAGCTTTTTCCAGGTCGTCTATGATTCCGAGCGCATGAAGGACTTCGGGCATCATCATGAAATAAGGCACGCGCTCACGGAGAGTCATCTCGTTATCGCGCGGCGAAACCTCAGAAACGGCTCTGAAAGCCTCTTCTGCGCCAAGCCTGCCTATTCTGATGACGCGACCGCCGACCGCATCCGAGTACTGGCGCGCGGCTGAGCGAACGAAGAGACCATCTTTGAACAGGTAAAATTTCACAGGGTAGTAGCGAAATCCTATGTGAGGATCGAAGAATGGATTGATCGTAGTATGACCGTCTCCGACCATCGCTACTATTTTCATCAACTCGACTATGATCTGATGGCGGGCAAGCGCGGGTATGCGCTCATCGAGTTTTTTGATCGCACTTTCAAATTGATCGCGCGTCACGGTGTGAAAAAGATTTTTGTGAAGGCGCGGCATCTCGTGAGCCAGAAGGCGCAGGTCTTCGCGCCATTTCGCGGCTTCGGTTTTATCGGATTGATGGGCGAAAGAAGAAAACGACGGCGTGACGGCAAGCGCGCATAGTAAAAAAGCGGCGGCTCTTGAAAACATTTTTTTAACTCCTTCGATTGACGCAGGATTCAAGGCTCCTTATTTATATCAGGCAAGCTTATCGGGGGATTGTACGATTGCAGATTTTTTGTACCGGCTTTGGGGATCCTTGCAAGAGCGCGAACTTCGGATGGGGTCGTCCCGAAAAAGCGTTTGAATGCGCGAGTGAAATGGCTTTGATCGTAAAACCCGGCTTCAACAGCGATTTCGGCCAGCGATCTTTCGGAGCGCATCAACTCTGCGGCGGCGTGATCCAGTCTGAGCCGTCTCAGATACTCGCCCACAGTGCAGCGATAATGTTTATGAAACATCGCCGCGAGGTGAGTTGCGTTGATTCCGACCGCTTGCGCAACCTCGGAGAGGGTTATCTGCTCTTTGTAACACTCGTCGAGAAGGTAGCGAGCCTCGCGCAGCCATCGAGGTTTGGCAGAAGAGCGCAAAGAATTGCGCGCAACTATCGATAGCGTTTCCAGCATCAGCCCCTCGATAGCAAGCCCCGCGGCCTGATCCATCAAACGAAGCTCGCGATGAATTCTCAAAGCCGCGCTCGATATGGCTTCATCTCTCATGAGCGATACGCGATCAAGCGTCTTAGAAAAAGAAGCGAGCGATTCTCTTCGCTGGTCGCTCACTTCGATTGCGATGCAATGCGCGCCCCGGAGTCCGTACTCGTGCGAATGTGTTTCTTCCGCCGGTCTTATCAAAAGGCTGAACGGGAGGCATTCGTGAACGCGGCTCGCATAAGTTTCCGATACGGCTCCTTCCAGAAGGAGCAGAATCATCGCTGATGAATGGGCGTGGCGAGGAATCTTCAGCGCGGGCGGCTGCGCGAACTCGGTCAAATGGAAGCCGCCCGCTTCAAACGTGTGTATGCGCTCGACCGGGCTTATCGGATGAATCATCCTCGTCACTTTCTCGAAATCATTTTCGCGCCTGCGCAGAGACGGCGAACAGATGATTCTGTCCGCGAATGATGAGCAGGCCGCCTGAAATCGCGGGCGTCGCCATCATCGCTTCGCCCATCGGATTTATTGCCATCAGTTCATACTCGCGCCCGGCGCGAAGGACGTAAACATCTCCGTCTTCGCTGGCGAAATAGAGCTTGCCATCCGACGCCACGGGCGAGGAACTGAAACCCGCGCCCTGATCGTTTATGCGTCGTTGATAAACCTGCTCGCCTGTTTTCGCATTGTAGCAACCGAGAACGCCTTTGTCTGTGCAGACGTAGAGGTAATCTCCGTAAACGATGGGCGTCGGAACATAAGGCCCGCCGCGTTCGCTGTGCCACGCCAGCCCGCCTGCGCTCTGACCTTGCTTCGCGGAAATGTCTCCACTGGCTCCGGGGCGAAAGACTTTGATCGGGCGACCTCCGGGCCAGCCGCCTGTAACATAAAACATATCGTGCGCGACGAACGGAACAGGCACCTGAACTATCAGATCGCTGTTGGCGAATCGCCATAATTCTTTTCCGGTCTGCGGGTCATAACCACGCACGAAGTGCGGAGCATTGGTGATGAGTTCAGCGCGCGTCTTCCCCTGATAAACCAGCGGGCTGCTCCACGAAGGCATTTCTTTACGATCATCCCGCCACACCTGCTTTCCGGTTTTTATGTCGTAAGCCGCGACGAACGATTGCGCGTGACAGTCGGCCTGAACTATCACGAGGTCTTTATATATAGCGGGCGAGCTTGCATATCCCCATTGAACAGCCGGTTCATCGTGAAGGCCGGGATCGAGCACGCCCAGATCGATTTGCCAGATGAGCTTTCCTGCGAAGTCATAACAGTACATTCCTTCCGAAGCGAATATGGTCACGACATAACGCCCATCGGTCACGGGCGTCGAATTCGACTGACTGGCTTTGAGGTGGCGCTTGACTCTCGGCGCTCCTTCGCGAGCCGTTCTTTCCCAAAGCGCTCGCCCCGATCTTTTGTCGAGGCAGTAGATGCGCCAGCTATACGCGGTGTTTTCATTGACCGGATCGTTGTCGTCTGAGTTCGTCTGAAAAGCCGCTTCCCGGTCGCTTCTCACGGCGGTGGTAAGGAATATGCGGTCGCCCCAGACGATTGGGCTTGAATGAGCGAGTCCCGGAATTGGAGTCTTCCAAAGTATGCCTGTCGATTTTCCCCCGTCCCACTTGACGGGCATATTTTTAGAGTCAACTATGCCCGAAGCATTCGGGCCGCGAAACGACGGCCAGTTCTGCGCCCCTGAGACAGGCGCGATGCACAAACAAATGGAAAGAGCGACGATAGCTTTCATCAATGATGCCTCCCAGAAGTGGCTTTTGTGAAGTACTGGCCGGACTTCTTTTTCTTTAGCATCAATCAACGCTCAAGCGCCACACACGGTTCGACATCATCCGCCATCCGGCTACAGGTTTTGCAATTTTATTACATGTATGGTTTTCAGCTTTCGGTTTCGGGCTGAAAACTAAAAACTGAAAACTTAAAACTATTCATACCTGAGCGCGATCTGCGGGTCGACTTTCGAGGCTCTGCGCGCAGGCAGGTAACACGCAAGCAAAGTGACCGCGATTAACACCACGGCGAGCGCCGCAAATGTCACAGGGTCGGTCGCCTCGACTTCGTAAAGCAGGCCCGACATCAATCGAGTCAGCCCCATCGCTCCTGCAAGCCCAAGAGCCGCGCCCGTCAAGGACAGCTTCAACCCCTGACCTGCGATCATCCGCAGCACTTCGCCGGAACTGGCTCCCAGAGCCATTCTTATCCCTATCTCCTGCGCGCGTCGCTGATGCTCGCGCGAGCAGAAGGTTCGCGACATTGGCACAGGCGATCATCAGCACGAAAGCGACTGCGCCGAGCAGAAGGAGCAGAGTCGAGCGCACTTTGCCGACGACTCTTTCATGGAGCGGCGCGACGGTGACTTCTATTCCCGTATTCGTCTCCGGGTATGCTTCGGCAATGCGTGCGGCGATTGCGCTCATTTCGGTCTGCGCTTTTGCAACATTCGAATCCGGTTTCAATCGCGCGAAGACGCGGAGGAATCGCGCGTAACGGTTCGGATCCGACGCATCGAGTTTGAGCGGAGTCCACATCTCGACTCTCGTAGCCCAGAAGAATGGGAACTGAAACGAAGGCGGCATCACGCCGATGATGGTGTAGCTCTGACCATCGAGCGTGAGCGTCTGCCCGATCACGGCGGGGTCGCCGCCGAATCGTCGCTTCCATAACTGATCGCTCAGGACGACGACCATATCTGCGCTCTTTTGATCTTCTTCAACAGTGAAAGCGCGACCGAGGGCGGCTTCACAGCCGAGCATATTGAATAGATTTCCGGTCGCCTGAAGTCCGCGAATCTGTTCAGGCTGATCTCTGCCCGTCAGATTCGGCGACCAAAGCGAAGCCGCCGCCATCTCGTCGAATACAGTGTTCTCGTCGCGCCAGTCGCGGAAGTCCGCCGGAGAAACAGGCTTCGTTCCATCGTGCAGAGCTATGACGATGCGGTCAGGGTCGCTGTATGGAAGAGGTCGCAGCAGCACAGCATAAACGACGCTGAAGATGGCCGTGTTGGCTCCTATTCCCAAAGCCAGCGTTACGACGGCCACAAGCGTGAAAGCAGGTTTTTTCAGAAGCTGACGAATCGCATATCGCAGGTCTTTGAAAAATGCATCCATCATCCTCGCCCTTTCTAGTGATGTTTTCAGCACACTCCTGAACACATGACGCGAAAGACGCGACAGGTGTTAGCGCGAAACTTTCAGGATGAGATTCGAATCAAGCCATGAATTTTCACTCATACCTGAGCGCGACTATCGGATCGATGCGAGTGGCGCGGCGTGCGGGGATGAAGCAGGCAAGCGCCGACACCGCGATCAAAAGAAGAGGCACTGCGGCGAAAGTGGTCGCATCGGTCGCGCTCACTCCGAAAAGCAGGCTCTCAACGAATCGCATGAGCGCGAAGGATGAACCCAGTCCCGCGACCACTCCTATCGAAGTCAAACCCAAGCCCTGCCCCACAACCATTCGCACGATGTCGCCGCGTTTGGCTCCCAGAGCCATTCTTATGCCTATGTCTCGCGTCGATTGAGTGACCGTGTAGGACATCACGCTGTAGATTCCAATGACCGCGAGCGCGACTGCGACCGAAGCGAAAATCGAAAGCAGGATCATGTTCAATCTGCTGTCTGAAACCGATCTTGCGATGACGGCTTCCATAGTTCGTATGTTGTGGATGGGCTGGGCCGGATCGACCGCTTGCACCTCGCGTCGAATCGCGGCGACGAGCGTCGCAGTGTCGAGGCTTGAGCGCACCACGAGGCTCATCGAGCGAACGAAGTTACCGACCTGAGTATAAGGGAAGTAGATTTCCGGTCTCGGCGGAGTCGCGATGCCTGATTGTTTGACATCTCTCACGACGCCGACAATCGTTATCCAGTCCGACGAACCTGCCTGTATGCGCGTGCCTACGGGATCGCGACCTTCGAGAAAACTATTCACGAGCGCCTGATTGACCAGTATCGCCGGGGCTGATTTCTCCTGATCTCTTTCATCGAGAAAGCGACCATTGAGAAGCGGTATTCCCATAGCTCGAAAATAATCGGGGCTGACTGTCCTGTATTCGGCAAGCGGAGCCTGTCCAGGCGGGTATGATCCCTGCCCTTCGATGGCTATACTGCCGTTCGTTCCGGTCTGCTGTATCGGCAACAGGCTGATCGCGCCCGCCGCTTCGACTCCGGGCAGGGCCGCGATGCGCTCAAGCATTTGTCGATAAAACACTGGCACTGCTTGCGGAGTAGAATACTTCGCCTGCGGCAGAGCTACGCCCATCGTCAGAAGGTTTTCCGCCTTGATGCCGGTTTCAGTCTGCTGCAAACGGATGAAACTTTTTATCAAGAGTCCTGCGATGACGAGCAACACTATCGCGGAAGCGACTTCGATGACGACGAGCAGGCTGCGCAATTTATTTCGCCGCGCGCTCGCGCCCCCTACGCCGCTTTCCTTCAACGCCGACTGCACGTCGATCTTCGACGATTGAAGCGCGGGCGCGAGTCCGAAAACTATTCCTGTCGCTATCGATAAGAGCGAAGTGAATCCGACGACTCTCCAATCCAATCCGACTTCAGAGGCGCGCGGCAGGGAATCGGCTGCCAGAGCCAAAAGCGCGTCGAGGCTCCAGAGGGCGAGCAGCAATCCGAGTGCGCCGCCGACGGCTGAGAGCAGCACGCTTTCAGTCAAGAATTGTCGGATCAATCTCGCGCGACTTGCGCCGAGCGAAGTGCGGATAGCTATTTCTTTTCGCCGTGAGGCAGCGCGAGCGAGCAGAAGATTTGCGACATTCGTGCAGGCTATCAACAAAACGAAAGCGACCGCCGAGAGAAGCACCATCAGCGCGGGCCGCACGTTTTGAACCGTCTCTTCCTGAAGCGGGATGAGTTTTATGCTGCGCCCCGCCTGCTCGTTGGGATACTGTTCTTCGAGTCGGCGCGCTATGCCGATCATCTGCTCCTTTGCCTGCTCAAGCGTAGCCGTGGGCTTCAATCTTCCCATCGTAAGCATCCAGTGGCTTCCGCGACTCTGAATCTGAGTTTCAGTCGGAACGAGAGGAACCCACAACTCCGTAGATGCGCTCGGAAATCTGAACCACGCGGGCATCACGCCGATGATCGTGTAATCTTCTCCGCCCAGCGTGATCGGGCGATTGATGATTTGAGGATCGGCTCCGAAATTCCTTCGCCAGAGATTATCGCTCAGGATGACGACGCGATTTCTGCCCGCTGTATCTTCGCCTTCGGCGAAGCCGCGTCCTGCGACGGGCGCGACGCCCACGATATCGAAGAAATTCGCCGAGACGGTCGCGCCCAGCGCGCGTTCAGGATGATCCGCGCCCTGAAGCGAGAAGCTCGAAAACTGCCAAGTTGCGATCCCCGTGAAAACGTCGTTTTGTTCCAGCCAGTCTTTGAGATTCGGAACTGAAACCGTTCCCTGAAAAGCCTGACTCTGCCCGCCGGGAGTGAAAGTCTCCCACAGTTTGATCAAGCGATCAGGCTCGCGGAGAGGCAGGGGCCTGAGCAGCACGGCATTGACGACGCTGAAGATTGCGGCGTTCGCTCCTATGCCTAAAGCGAGGGTCAAAACGGCGACAGCCGTGAAAGCGGGTTTCTTCATAAGTTGTCTGATCGCATATCGCAGGTCTTTGTTCATCATCCTTCATCCTTTGCCTCAACCATTGCCGGAGATGTCGCAAAGCCCTGAGGGCGCAGGCCGACTGCCTGCCAGTCTCACGCATTCGACCATCACTCGACGCCTCAAGCCTTGCACGCTTCCAGCGTGCGCCCCAGGAATGTAAAAAATGGAGTTCACCGTAGAAACACGCGGAGTAAGTGGCGCGGCACAGCATCAGGTTTCAGATTTTTTTTCGGGCGATGAAGTTTTTTTTGAAGCGAATATGGAAGCTCAAATCATTGAAAGTCAGATGCGGCTGAGAATTTTTTCGATATGCTCGCGGCGGCTGCGGCTCAGTTTCAACTGAGTGCCGTCGTGGAGGATGAGCGAGCATTCGCCGCCTTTGATCTGCGCTTCGCGGACGCGGGTGAGATTGACGATAGCGGAGCGATGAATGCGCAGAAATTTTTCAGGGTCGAGCCGCGCTTCAAGCTCCGTCATCGTCTCGCGCAGCATGTGAGAGTGATCGCCCGAGTGAAGGCGGACATAATAATCAGCCGCTTCGATCCAGTCGATTTCATCCGCCTGGACGAAAAAGACCCGGCTCGCGGATCGAATCAAAAATTTTTCTTCATACTGCGGCCTGTCGCGTTCTTCTATGTCGATCAGAGCGAGGAGTTTCTTTTTGAGCCTGGCGGCCTCGCGTTGTTCTATCTGAGATTTCGCACGCTGAAGAGCCTGCTCGAATCGTTCGTCATCGAAAGGCTTGAGCAGATAATCGAGCGCGTGGACTTCGAAGGCGCGCAGGGCGTACTGATCGAACGCGGTGACGAAGATGATGGCGGGTATCTGATCGATGTCGATTCTTTTCAGCACATCGAACCCGCTCATTTCCGGCATCTGGATATCGAGAAAGAGCAGATCGGGAGGACTGGCCTGAATGAGTTTGACGGCCTTAGCCGCGCTGCCGCACTCATTGACAATCTCAACATCCGGGTCGAGACTGAGCAGCGCGCGGATGTTGCGGCGGGCTATAGGTTCGTCATCGACGATCATCGCGCGGATTTTTTTTCTGCTTTTGTCCATTCCGCTCCGCCGTTTGAAAAGGAATCGTGAGAGTGGCGACTACGCCCGCCGCGTGATTGCGAAGGTCGAATCCATAGTCCGTTCCATAAAGCTGATTGAGTCGGGCGCGAGTGTTGGCCAGACCTATGCCGCGACACTCTTCCATTCGCCAGCCTACGGGGAGTTGAGGGCCGTCGTTGTAGACATGTATTTCCAGCCGCCCGTTGCTGCGCGCGGCGCTGAGTTTGACCGATCCTGCGGCATCGCGCGCCGCTATGCCGTGATGCACGGCGTTTTCGACAAGGGGTTGAAGAATGAGGCTCGGCACTCTGGCTTCTAAAGCATCCTCGGCGATCTCGACTTCGGTTTGCAGGCGATCTGAAAAGCGCATCTGCTGAATGTCGAGATAGCGATTGACGAACTCGATCTCGTCGCCAAGCGAAATTTCCTGTCGGTCTGCGCGATCAAGCGCGCGGCGCAACAGTTCGCTGAGCCCTGTGGTCATTCGAATCGCGGCCCGGTTTTCGTTGTTGCGAATCAGCCCGACTATGCTGTTGAGCGTATTGAAGAGAAAATGCGGATGAAGTTGAGCGCGCAAGGTTTCGAGTTGCGCTCGCGCAAGCTGCGCTTTGAGTTCCGAAGCCTGAAGTTCGCGCTGGCGATACTTTCGATAATAATCCATAGCGAACCCGACTCCCAGTATGGCGACATAGGTGAGGAAATCGAGATGAAAATACATGCCTATGAAATGGATGAACTGATCGAAGGGTCGAGGGATTCTCCAGTGCGGATAGATATCAAACGCCCGCGTAAGGAGAGTGTAGCTGGCTATGTGAAGGAGAGAGGCGAGCGAGCCGAAGAAGATATGCGCGATGAGGTTGCGCGCGCGCCTCAACTGCTCGATGGGGAATCGGCGACCGAGATGGATGATGAGCGGAGTGAGCGCGGCCCAGACGTAATAAATCATCAACTGCCACGAGGCAAGCCGCCACCACGAAAGGCCGTGATCCGAATCGATTTCTCCGAGATAAGACTGGCTGGCATAAAGCAGCGCGGGAAGAGTCCATAATCCAATCACGAAAGCGGCGGCCACCCCGCGACACCGCTTCGACGGCTGCTGGATTTCGGTCGAGCTTGATTCAGGTGTTTGTATCATCGATCCTCAAGGTTGATGGATGAAAAAATCAGCAGAAGACCCTTCTCATTAACACCCTGCTTTAGCTGGGTGAGGTACGATGTCTTGATGTCTTCAACCGTTTCAACGGTTTTAGAAAACGGTTGAAACCGTTCACGAGATCGTCGCGCAGCTACCCACCTCGATGAATCGAGGTGTTAATGAGAGAGTTTTTTTTCTTCCACAACTGACGCTTCAGGTTAGCGAAAAACTTTTCCCATACTCTTCACTCGCCATTCATTATCAGCCTGCGCCTTCAGCGAATCAAACTCTTCACCGCATCGGCCATCAGATCGGCGCGGTCTGTATGGCGAAAGCGCGAATGCACGACGCCGCGCCGGTCGATGAGATAAATATCAGTCGTGTGATTGACGTGATAGCCGAGGGCCGAGTCTGATTTTTCTATTTCGTAACGCGCGCCGAACTGCTCGACGACCCGGTCGATTTCTTCTTTACTGCCCGTGAGCGCCATAGTCGCTGATGAGAAATATTTGACGTATTCGCGGAGAACCTTCGGCGTGTCGCGTCCGGGGTCGAGGCTTATAAACACGGCGAGAGCTTTTTCCCCCTCCGTGCCTAATCGTTCGAATACCTTGTTGACCCGGCCCAGAATGACCGGGCAGGCTTCGGTGCAGGAAGTGTAGCCGAAAAAGAGCAGTATCACTTTTCCGCGATGCTCGCTCAATTTGAACGTCCGACCGTTGTGATCGGTGAGAGAAAAATCCTGCGCCGCGGGCCTATCGAAACCCGCGGCGATCAGAATGATGATCGAAAAAATGAAGATTCGTTTCATCGCGCCTCCCTTCACATCGCGGTGCGGCGGCGGACGGGGATGAGAAGAGTTTTCGTGACCGAGTTTTCAAACTCAAGCGTGAGCGCCACTCGGTCGCCTTCCTGAACGGGCCGCTTCAGGTCGATGAGCATGATATGAAGATCACCGGTCAACTCGGTTTTGCCTGTTGGGAGATTGATACGGTCTATGCGGCGCATTCGCATCATCTGTTTGTCATCCATCTCGACGCGGTGAAGTTCTACGGCTCCGGCTATGTCAGAGCGCGCGGAGACGAGCGCAGTATTTCGCGAAGACGTATTTTCGATGACCATGTAAGCTGCGGTCAGACGTTGCGAAGGCGGCATTTCCTGAATCCATGCATCTCGTATGATGATCCCGCCTGCCGCATCCGCCGGATCGCTCTTCGATAGGGGAGAACCGATGCGATCAACCTTGAGGCTGACGGTGAAAGTGTTAGCTTCACCCGTCGGTTGAACTGTGGTCGCGCCGCTCCACTCTGCTCCGTCTTCGTCCGCAAATCGCCACACGCTACGGGCCGCTTCGCTTTTCGCCGAATTTTCTTTTTTCCATTGGCCTGCTGTCAGGCTGTCATCGAGAAGTTTAAGAATATCGGCAGCCTTAGTCGCGCCTTGCGCCTGCCAGCGGACTTCCCACGAGTGAGGGCTGCCCTCTGTGCTGAGGACTCTCGATTGAACGCCTTCAGGCAGATTGAGGCGCAGATTCCTGCCGAAGATATTTCTTATATGGCGGTCGGCAAAGCTTGCGCGGGCGTAGGTGGAATCGGGTTGCCAGTTGTATTCCATATTGAGCGCGACCATCTGAGCGCGGGCCTTGCTGAACATTTTCGAAACGACGTAGAGCGATCCGTCTATGCCTGAAGATATCCCGGCGGTGGTGATGAACTTTCCGTTGTCGACATATCGACGGTCTCTCACGACTTTCACTTTAGGGGCGATTGTCGGAAGTCCATCGATGAGATCGTAGAAAGTGGTCGCAGTCATCCCGTCGAGCAGCCCGGTCTTTGCCAGAATATAAGCGCCGTTGCAGACCGACAGAACATATTCGGCGTCTTTGGATTTCTCCTGAATCCATTTTATGACCTGCGGGTTTTCCTGCGTCGGAGTGACTCCGCCGCCCGGAAGGATGATGACATCGGCGCGAGGCGCGTTTTCGAGAGTGTAGTGCGGCGTCACCTGCATCCCCATCGCCGTCCTGATCTGGTTTATGTTCACGGCGACGGTGAAGACTTCCAGTCCGGCCTGACCGAAGACTTCATAAGGGCCTGTGTAATCGATTATCTGAACTCCATCGAAGAGGAGTATGGCGGCTCGTTTTCTCTGAGGCGGAGGCCCCTGCGAAGCAGGCATCGCTGCCGGGGTGCCTTTTTTAACCAGCGTCATTCCGCAGGCAGTGCAAATGCCTGTCTTGTCCGATTCGACTTCATCCGCGCCGCAGCCGCACGGCGGGCAAACATATTTGGCCGCATCCTGACGGGCGAAGGCCGCAAGGGGGATGAGTATGAGAGAAAGTGAAGCGACGATCACGCGCGCTCGATGGTGAAACTTCATCGGTAGCTCTCCTCTTAATTTGAAATTGATGGCGAGATAGTCTCCCGCCACTGTTAAATTACGTCCGTGCGATGAGGGTTGACAGGAATTTGCAGTCAGCGGCAGGAATTTGCAGCCAGCCGCTTTTCATCGCGGCGAAGCGCGCTGGCCAGACAGCGAAATTCCGACTTTGACATATTGCGCGCGGTCGCGACACAAGGCTAGAATCACGGCAGCGTATGAGCAAAATCCTTTTGGTGATGATCGGAGGCGCGATTGGAACTCTTTGTCGATACGGGCTGTCGTCTTTCGTTTACTCGACTCTCAAAGAGCCGACATTCCCCTACGCAAATTTGATAATCAATGTGTCGGGCAGTTTTCTGATAGGACTGCTCGCGGAGATGTTCGAGGCGAGGCTGCTCATCTCGCCCGAAATGAGAGTGATGTTGCTGACGGGCATTTTGGGCGGGTACACGACGTTTTCGAGTTTTTCATTCGAGACTTTTTCGCTCCTCCGCGATGGCGAAATATTTCTTGCCGCGTTGAATGCGTCGGCCAGCGTGCTGCTTGGGCTTGCGGGAGTGTGGGCAGGTATAAGACTGGCTCAGGCTTTATAAGCAGGTGGTGACATGAAAATTTCCGAGACCGGTCAGCTTCTGCGCATCTTCATAGGCGAGTCGGACAAATGGGAAGGCCGCCCGCTTTATGAAGCCATCATCCTCAAGGCGCGCGAGCGCGGAGTAGCCGGGGCGACAATGCTGCGCGGATTGATGGGTTACGGCGCGGCGAGTCGAATTCACACGGCGAAGATACTGAGGCTTTCGGAAGACTTGCCAATAGTAGTGGAGATCGTAGACAGCGCGGAAAAGATAGAGAGTTTTTTACCCATCATCGATGAGATGGTCGGGGAAGGGCTGGTCACGCTCGAACAGGTTCGTGTGATTCAATACCGCCACGGCAGAGCGGACAGCGATTGAGCGCGATGCGAGGGGTTTCATCAGGGGTTGAACCTCGTCGAAAGAAGGGCGGGGAGATGGAACGGCTATTGCTCAAAAGAGCGTGAAGGAGGCAGACATGGCTGATATCGTTACATACAAACCTAAGCAATTCGATCTGAGCGGACTCAACGGCATCTCGGACCGAACTCTTGAGATGCATTTCAAACTCTATGAAGGTTATGTCAAAGAGGCCAACCGTCTGACGGAAAAGATCGCCGAGTGCCTCAAGGACGGCAAAGTCGATCACGAAGAGATGCCTGAGTATTCGGAGTTGACTCGTCGGCTGGGCTTCGAGTACAACGGCCTTGTTTTGCACGAATACTACTTCGGCAACATGAAAAGAGGCGGCTCGGTCGAGCCTGATCGAAATACGTCGTCCTTCAAACTCATCGAAGAGAGTTTCAGCAGCTACGACATATGGAAAACCGATTTCGTTTCGATAGGCAAGATGCGCGGCGTGGGCTGGGCGATCTGTTTTCAGGACCCTATGAGCCGTCGGCTTTCGAATCACTGGGTCACGCTGCACGAAGTGGGCAATATCGCGGGCTTCATTCCGATCCTCGTGATGGACGTATGGGAGCATGCTTTCCTGCTGGACTATCAGCCCGCAGACCGCCCGAAATATATAGAAGCTTTCTTCTCCAACATAGACTGGAATGCGGTAGAGCAGAGGTTGAATCAGGTGGGCCTGTCGGCGCGTTCAAAGAGATGATTTGTTCATAACAGCAGGGTACGGGCCACGATTGCGCGAAACCGTTCAGTTACTTTCAATCCGCGGCATTGGTCTGCGCGCGGAAAATTTCAGCCAAAGGATTCGTGTATCAGGAATATGGTTCCTGTTCGCGGAAGCAGGCAGACAAGCTGCCTGATGCAGCTATTAAACTCAGGTTCGTGACCAAGACCAGGCACACAAGGTCTAGGGCCGCTATGTGAAGAAATCTTACGGCAGCCTGATTGGCAATCGCCAGCACAGACGATGGGCGAGAATACCTGTATCAATCTGTTCAGTAGCTTCGCCCCTCCAGCGCAATAGCGCGCACCAGTTGGGGGATTCAACGCAGCAGGCTTCCTTTGCTTAAAGGATGCGAGCAGATATGAAAAGGAATGCCCGTTGCTTGATCGATACTTTTCAGCGGGAAAGTAAGCGGCCTGTGGGCGCAGGCTTTTATGGAGATATGAGAATGCGAAACATCATATTCTTTTCACTGCTGATTTTCAGCCTGTCTGGATCGGCCCTGACTCAACAGAAACCTTCTCACCTGCCGAATCCGAAACTGACTCCGGGTGACGCGCTCCGTGTCACGAGGGATGATTTATGCGATCACAAGTATGAAGACCTCGACGACTCCACCCCGGTTACGGTGAAAGATCAGGTATTCAAAAGATACGGCATACGGATGGGCGGGCCGGAGTCCTACAACATAGATCACCTGATACCCGTGAGTCTGGGCGGGTCGAATGACGTAAAGAATCTCTGGCCGCAACCGCTTTCAGGCGAGTGGAATCACCAGAAAAAGAACAAACTCGAAGACCATCTCCACAAGCTGGTCTGCCAGGGAGAACTCGACCTCAAAACTGCGCAGCGAGAGATAGCCTCGGATTGGGTGAGCGCGTATCGGAAGCATATAGGCGAGCGTTAGATTCCTGTGAATCGAGGCTTCGTCTCCGCAGGAGATAGTATGAGCGAAATAATCGACCGATTTACCTTCAAGCCTGATGTGCGCGAGCGACACGAAACAATCGTCCGCGCACCTGCAGAGTTAGTATTCGAGGTCGCAGAGCATTTCAATCTGGAGTCTATCTTTCTCGTGCGCGCGATCTTCCGATTGCGCGCCAGGCTGTTGGGCGCGCGATATGCGCCGATGACAAAAGGGCTGGTCGAAGAGACGACGAGTATGGGATGGGGAAGACTCGATTACACGCCGCACAGGGAGATAGTCATGGGCGCAGTGACTCAGCCGTGGATTGGCGAAGTGAAGTTCCGATCAATCCCGCCCGACCGCTTTGCCTCATTCCATGAACCTGATCTGGTGAAGATAGTGTGGACGCTCGAAGCCGAGCCGCTCAATCCTGCGCTCACGAGGTTCAGCACCGAGACGCGCGTGCTTGCCACAGACGACGGCGCGCGGACGAAGTTTAAGGCGTACTGGAGGAAGTTCCGGATAGGAATCCTGATGATCAGATGGCTCATGCTGCCAGAAGTGAGGCGGGAGGCGGAACGGCGCTACAAGGCTGAAGCGATGCGATCCAGGCCGAATAGAAGAGTTCGCCAAAGTGAAGATCAAAACGCTCAGTAAGTGATGGAATCTTACTACCTGCGTTAAAACTCTGAAGGGCAGATCATCAAATCACTATCTCATCGCGCAGCAAAGTGTGTAGCTAAACAATTTAAGCCGCCGAAAGGTGGCCTTAATCTATTGATTCTAAAAAGCCAGCGAAGGGACTCGAACCCTTGACCTCCGGTTTACGAAACCGATGCTCTACCAACTGAGCTACGCTGGCCTGAAGCGACTGTCGATAATGCCCGACCGTGCGAGAGGCTGTCAAGACTGCCGTCAATTCATCAATTCATAACATGCTCATATCCTCGCGCCAGATGGTGCGTTTTTACTGCGGCTCGCGCCACATGCGTTACATCCTGTTTCCATTTTACAGCCTTTAGCCCATGGCACCCGACTTGCCACCCCCGTTGTAACAAATTCCAACTACAGGGAGGCTGTCATGAAAAAACTCGCCTGTCTCGTTTTCTTCGCGCTGATTATCAACTCGACGGCTGCAGCCTTTCAGAAAGCGATGGATGACTGGTCAGCGGTCAGGGCGCTACCCGTCGGAGGCCATCTATCAGTCAGACTCAAAGACCGAAAGAAAACAGAAGGCCTGCTCGTCAGCGTTTCTGATACCACTCTCACGCTCATGCGCAAGGATAGGACTATCGAAATTGCCCAGCCCGACATAGCGAAAGTTTACCAACTTATCCCGCGATCCGCCGGGAAATCCGTAGCGCGATCCTCATTGATCGGAGCCGGAATAGGCTTCGGGGTGGGAGTCGCCGCAGGCGGAGCCCTCGGTGCTGCTGAAGACATTGCAGCGCTCGAAACTATGGCTTTGTTCGGAACGATAGGCGCGGGCGTCGGGGCGGTTATCGGGGCCATCAAGGGGCTGGCTTCAAGACACAGGCGTGTGTTGATCTATGACGCAAAGTGAAAGGGAGAAGACATGAAAAGACGAAGACTCGCACTTTTTTGCATTGCGCTCGTTCTCGGCGCAAACCTCAACCTGCCTGCTGCCGCGATCCAGCCAACACAGGATCAATCAGTTGATCAGAAACTCACTGCGCAGGAAAAGCGCGAGGCGATCAGTCTTGCGCGTATGTTTGTCGAACGGCTCCGCGAAACCCGCGACATCACGCCGCTAATCAGCGAATTCTTCGTGCAGGATTTTTCACCTCAAAACAGCATGCTACCTTTTGAAGATGTTGCCTCTGATGTGATCGCCAGTCTCAGTAGCGAAGAGATGCTGCGACGCTACGCGGGGGAATTCAACCTTGTCTATCTAATCTGCCTGTGTCTGATGTCTATCGATCCCCGGATTCGAGCGAGGATATCGATCTGGAAGATATCCTTCCGCCTGAGATATTTGATCTGATAGCTCGCAATCATTATATGGAATCGATGTACGGCGAACCCGATGGCACGGAGGCGTCGCAAAGCGAGGGGAAGTTTCGCATCCAAAGCGTCGAGCAATTGCAAAGCGCAATATCCTCTATGGAAGCAGATGTCAGAGTCCTGCAGGATCGTTTCGCAAGCAATCCGCCTGAACAATCGATCTTCTTCACGAAAAATTTCAAGCAGGTGGCGAAAGGCTTCGATGCTTTCAAACCATCCCTTCTCATCGATGAAAAGCTGTCGAACACTCTGCCTGCGGGCGCGCGAATGATCGAGATAGACATCCCTTTCTTCGCGCTGATCCTTACTCACTCAGACGGCGGGCTGAAGGTATTTCGCACGGCGTTTCATGTCCACTGATGACAGGCAGGGTGTCTTCGGCCCTGCCTTGCGCGCCTCCGGTAAAATTTTCTTGCGCAGGAAAAAAGTTCGCATTATTTTTCACTCGTTTTGCGTCTTTCATATTGTGGGAATGAATCATCGGAGGTGAAACTTATGATGCGATTCGCTCTTTCAATCGCTCTATTCATTGCCACACCCGCTTTGGTCGCGACTGCTTCGGCTCAGTCAGCCGCAAAAAATCAGTCAAACAAACCCATAGCCGGTTCGATTCGATTCCTACCGGCATTCGTCATCGATGACCGCCTTTCGGCTCTCCGCCGCGAGGCCGATATTCAATCCATAGTCATGCAGCGGCTGCGCCTCGGTCGCGTCGTTCACGTTTTGCAAACCCGAAACGGAGACATAACGCAAAACGGTTTTTATCGCGTAGCCATCAGCCGTCGCACGCGAGGTTGGATTCATCGCTCGGCCCTCGCCATCGCAGGCCGCGCGGGGGAAGATGAGAAAGTGATCAATCTGATCGATAGCCAGAGCGAAGAGATTGATCGATTGACTCTGTGCCGATTGTTCATCGACCGATTTCCTCGCTCCGCGCTCGCGCCCCGCGCGCTGCTCACGATGGGAAAGGAAGCCGAACGAGCCGCCTCAGAGATCGCCTCGCTCGCCCGCAGGCGACTCTCGAAAATGAGCGCGAAGGATCGCTATGCGCCTCTTCGCGATTATTATCTGAGCGATACCGCGCTTGATCGCTACAGTCGACTGCGCATCCGCTTCGAGTTCGATGAATCGACTTCCGCATATATTTATGACGGGCAGGCTTACCGCGAGTTGATCAAGAAATTCCCCGCAAGCGATGAAGCTCGTCAGGCGCAACCGCGCCTCGTTGAAACGGAGCATAAGCTGGCTCGGCAGAAAAATAAATAATAGTCATTCGTCCTTTGTCATTCGTTCTTTGCTGGAGAGGAAACAAATGACAAGTGACAAAGGACGAATGACTATCTTGCAAATGCTGTCGATTTCGGTTTAGATTTTTGATCGTTCAAATTCTAAAGCGCTGGGGGTCAACAAAACGCGCAATCATCACGGAGGGATGAAAATATGCCAAGAGGAACCTGCCCCGAATGCGAGGCTGATGTTCAGGTTGATGAAGATACCGACAAGGGCGATATCGTTGAGTGTTCAGACTGCGGCTCTATGCTGGAAGTGGTCGGCCTTGATCCAATCGAGCTTGATCTGTCAATCGAAGAAGAGGAAGAAGATGAAGAGGACTGGATGGAATAGACCTCTTCAAATCGTGTCACACCGCGATGCTGCCGCCAGCTTCCGCGCTCAGGTTTGCGTTAGATGAAAAGGATCGATGAGTACAATAAACAACGGAAACATAAAATCGGGCAAACGCTCGCTTAAAGTCCTGTTCAACTGTCTCAAGTGTCCGGCCTACTGTTGCAGCTATGATCGAGTCGATGTCACACGCCGCGATGTCGCACGACTCGCCCGTCATTTCGGTATAACCATAGACGAGGCAGAACGCCGTTACACCAAAATAGCCGCGGGCGACCGCGTGCTTCGCCACAAAAGAGACCACATCTTCAAATCGGTCTGCATTTTTCTGGACCCCGACGAGAGACGATGCACCATTTATGATGCGCGGCCTGCGGTCTGTCGCGAGTATCCCGAAAGTCTCAGATGCGGGTACTACGATTTCCTCGCCTTCGAGCGCCGCCGTCAGTGCGATGACGAATTCATTCCCTCAGCATAAAAAGAAAGGAGAGAAGGGAGGTGACTTCCTTCTCTCCTCTCCGGCCCGGCAGCGTTGAGGCCGGAGTAGTCCGCTCAAGTGCGAGTAGTCACGATCCTATGGCTTGAGGGATTTGGGAATCTTTCGTCACCACCACCACGCTCGGACGCGGCGGCCTGCTTCCGTCGGGAAACGTACTCGAAGCCGTATCGAACACGCTTCCCTCGCCGGGATGCTGAATGCTCACAAACAGTGCTTCGCTGTTTGGCGTAAAAACCAGACTCGCCGTTTCGCATCCCACTACTGAACTGAGGAACTGTCTGAGGAATCCTCTTTCGCCTCCCTCGACCGGCACGGCATAGATGCCGTCATTCTTTTGAAGAGTGCCTGCCTGTCCGTCGGTAGCGATCCACAGATTGCCCTGACGATCAAAAGTTATATTGTCGGGCGAAGAGATGGGACTCACACGACTTGGATCGAATCCTCCGAAGAAACTTCCGTCCGCCGGGTTGGTCGGGTCTCCGCACAACATAAAAATATTCCACGTAAAGGTCTCAGCCGCCGGATCGTCGCGGTCTTCGGTGATTTCTATGATGTGACCGTGACGATTGTTCGCTCTCGGATTGGAGGTGTCCGTGCCGGGGCGACCCGATGTGCCGCGCTGCGTGTTGTTGGTAAAGACGGCGTAGAGTTTCCTGTTGACCGGATTGGTTTCGAGGTCTTCGGGGCGATCCATCCTTGTCGCTCCGACCAGATCAGCCGCGCCGCGGGTGTTGATCAAAACTTCTTCCTGAGAAAACGCGACCAGCGCGCTCTGACCGGCAGTGAGTGGAATCCATTCTCCTCTTCCGTCGTCGCGGAATTTGGCAACATAAAGAGTCCCATCATCGAGCAGTCGAAAATTCGCTTCACGGTCATTGACACTCATGCGGCGGCGGCTCACGAATTTGTACATATAATCGAATCGCTCATCGTCGCCCGTATAAACCACTGCGCGCCCGCTTCGGGAAATCGTCGTCGTCGCAGCCTCATGCTTCAATCGCCCAAGCGCGGTTCGTTTTCTGGGAGTGAAGCTCGGATCGTAAGGATCGATCTCGACCACCCATCCGAATCTGAAAGGCTCGTTGGGTTCCTGCGCCAGATCGAAGCGGCTGTAAAATCTTTCCCATCGCTTCTCGCTTGCGGCTGCCGTCAATCCGTAGCGCGTGTGAATCGCTTTGCGCGGATCGGAGTCGGCCAGCGCGCTGTTGTTGGCGAAGTATTGATTGAAATTTTCTTCCGCCGTCAGCAGCGTTCCCCAGGGCGTCTGCCCGCCTCCACAGTTGTTGAGCATACCGAAGACGAAAGAACCCGACGGGTCGTAGGACGTTTTCATCAGATTGTGTCCGGCAGCAGGGCCGGTTATTTCGATTCTCGTCTCTGCCGTGAAGCGCCGATTGAAACGCGAGCGAGTGAAAAACTGCCAGCCTCCGTCGCGCCGGCCTATTTCGATTATGCTCACTCCGTGAGCGGCCAGTTCCACATCGACCTGCGCCTTTGTGACATTGTTGGCATTGTAGCCCTGAAACATCAGTTCGGGATTTGTGAATTCGTGATTGACCGCGAGCAATCCTCTTCTCGAATTGACGGGACCGCCGAGAGGCAGCGAGAAGAAGCTCAGAAAATCGTTGTTGTAGCCGAACTGCTGTCGCTGCGCTTCCGCCGTCAGATTGAGCGGGTCGAATGCAGGCGCGTTCGGAAAGAGAGGATCGCCCCAGCGAATCAATACCTGCGACTTGTACCCTTCAGGCACGACGATTCGATCCTGATTGCCGAGCGGAACAGGCTGGAAACTCAGCCCGCCCTGCACGGCAGCTTCGCTTTTTTCGGCAAAGAGCGAAGGCGCGAGAGCCAAGAGCGGCGCTGCCGCAAGACCGCCTTTGAGAAAAGATCGCCTCGCCAGGCGACGCGCGACTACTTCCTCGAATTTTTCTCCCCTGCCTTCCGTTCGACAGACTTTTTCGTTGAGCGTCATGACTCCTCCTCCCTGCTTTGTATTGATTCTTTTTTGAAGAGAGACAATCTATCTGAGTGAAGTTAGATCGCTGTGACCGGGGGGTGAACTCTCGGTGACGACTGCGTGAATTCTTTATGAATCCTCGTGCTGTATAATCGAGCGCGACGATGGACAGAAGATCACCTCTTTCAATAAGCCCCGCGCGGCTCGCCGCTTTCGATATTTTGCGTCGCGTCGAAGAGCGACAATCTTTCGCTTCAGTCCTTGTTGCCAGTCTCGATGAAGCTGAACTCTCGCAGAGGGATCGCGCGCTTGCGCAGGAAATCACGCTCGGCGTTTTGAGATGGCAGCGAGAGCTTGATTACTTCATCGCTCGTTATGCCGGTCGCCCGGTCGAAAAGCTTGACCCGCCCGTTCGCATCGCGCTTCGAATGGGAATTTATCAGCTTCGTCATCTTACGCGCGTGCCTCAACGAGCAGCAGTCAACGAATCTGTAAACCTCGTCAAGCGAGCGCGCCTCAAGAGCGCAGCCCCTATGGTCAATGCAGTGCTTCGCCGCGCGGCCAATCATCTCGAAGACCCGGCAGGCGAAGGCATCGAAGATTTGATTGAGAGAAAATCGGTCGAGGTTTCGCACCCGCGATGGATGCTTGAACGATGGATGAAACTCCTCGGCGATAGCGAAGCCTTCTCGCTTGCAGCGGCCAATAATGAACTGCCGCCCGTCGTCTTTCGCGTCAACACTCTGCGCGCAAGTGAAGATGAAACCTTGCGCGCGCTCGAAGCGGAAGGCGTCGGCGTTCAGCCGTCAGAGTTCGTCCCTCATGCTTTCATAGCTCGCGGCGCGGCGTCTTCGGTCGCTCGATTAGCTGCAAGCGGCGATCTTTACATTCAGGATGAAGCTTCGCAGATGGTGTCGCTCATTCTTGAAGCAAAGCCCGGTCATCGCATACTCGATCTTTGCGCCGCGCCCGGTTCGAAGTCTTCGCATCTGGCCGCGCTCACATTCGACGAGTCCTGGATAGTCGCCTGCGACATTCACCCGCATCGCCTCTCCACACTGGCATCGACTTGCCGCAGGCTCGGCGTGAATTCGATAGATGCGGTCGCGCTCGATGCTCGGCGCGATCTGCCCTTCGGAGAAAAGTTTGATCGAGTTCTTGTAGATGCGCCCTGTTCGGGGACGGGGACGCTCAGGCGCAACCCGGAAATAAAATGGCGGCTCGCCAGCCAAGACATAGATCGCCTCTCCGAACTTCAAACCGCTTTGCTCCATCACGCCTCTCCGTTGGTCGCTCCGCGCGGCAGACTGGTTTATTCAACCTGTTCGATGGAGGCGGAAGAAAATGAAGAAGTGATCCGACGATTTCTCGCCAGCAACACGGAGTTTCGACTGATCGAGCCTCGCGCGCATCCGAGTTCCGTCACAGGAAAATTCTTGAGAACCTTTCCGCATCGTCACAACTCGGATGGATTTTTCGCGGCAGTGATGGAGCGAATAGAATGAAAGACTGAAGAGTCTGTCGAATGCGGAGCGTGAAGCGTAAAGTTTTTATTCCGCACTCCGCATTCGAAGGACTCTCAAGACTCGATAGACTCATGACTGCGATGATATTTGAGGTAGCGCGGAACCCACATCTTCGCTTCGACTCTTTGCCGAAGCTCTTCCCGTGAAATCGGCTCTGCAAGCCCTTCCCGTGTCGCCTGCATTCCAACGGCCACAGCCACACGGCGCGCGACTTTTCGCACGTCTTCAACAGCAGGAAAGAGCGATCCGCCCTCTTCCTGCGCAGGAGACATTTCGCTCAGTGCGCGCGCTGCCGCAACGAACATCTCATCTGAGACCCTCCGCGCGCCCGCGGCGATTACTCCCAATCCGACGCCCGGAAAGATGTACACGTTGTTGCATTGGCCCGTGCGAATGGTGCGCCCTTCATAAACCACATCATCGAACGGGCTGCCGGTGGCTACTATCGCGCGCCCTTCAGTCCATCGAATCAGGTCACGCGGGTGCGCCTCGCTCTTCGAGGTCGGATTCGACAGCGGAAAAATTATTGGCCGCTCGACGTGTCGCGCCATCTCGCGGACGGCTTCTTCAGTGAATGCTGCGGGCTGCGCCGCGGTTCCTATAAGGATGGTCGGGCGCGCGTGGCGGATTGTCTCTTCGAGAGTGATGTGGTCTCTTCGCGCAACCTGCCAGTTGGATACGCGCTCCGCGGGCTGCGCATAATCGAGTTTGAATCCTTCGAGTCCCTGCTCTTCCGAATGAACGAGACCGTTTTTATCGACGAGCCAGATTCGCTCTTTGATCGCTTCTTCCGATAAGCCTTCGCTTCTCATCGCCGCGACTATTTGATTGCCAATGCCTGAAGCCGCCGACCCTGCGCCGAACATCACAACTCGCTGCTCGCTTATCTTCGAGCCGGTGACTTCGACTGCCGCAAGCGCGCCCGCGAGAGCCACCGCGCCGGTTCCCTGAATGTCATCGTTGAAAGTGCAAAGCCTGTCGCGATAGCGCGAGAGCGATCGAGCGGCGTTGTGACGGGCGAAATCTTCCCATTGCAAAAGCGCATCGGGAAATTTTCGCATCACCGCGCGGACGAATGATTCGATGAACTCGTCATACTCTTCGCCGCGCACTCGCGCGTGACGCCAGCCGACGTAGAGCGGATCGTCGAGGAGTTCCCGGTTGTCCGTTCCCGCGTCGAGCAGAACGGGAAGTGTCGAAGCGGGATGAATGCCAGCGCAAAGAGTGTAGAGCGCGAGTTTGCCCACAGGAATTCCCATCCCGCCGACTCCCAAATCGCCAAGCCCTAAAATGCGCTCGCCATCGGTCACGACTATCACTTCGACACTTGTTGAAGGAGCGTTCGCGAGAATCTTATCGATCTCGCCTCGGCGCGGATAAGAGATGAAAAGACCGCGCGGTCGGCGATAGATGTGGCTGTAGACCTCGCAGGCAAGCCCTACGGTGGGAGTGTAAATTATGGGCATCATCTCGCGTATGTGGCGACCGACGAGTCGATAAAAGAGCGTCTCGTTGCGATCCTGCAATGAGGCGAGATAGATGTAGCGTTCGAGATCGGTCTCCTTGCGTTTGTAGTTTTCGTAATTGCGGGCGAGTTGTTCTTCGACATCCGACACGCGATGAGGCAGCAGTCCCGTGAGGCTGAACTCTTCGCGTTCTTCTTCAGTGAATGCCATGCCTTTGTTGAGCAGCGGGTATTCGAGGAGGAGTTGGCCTGCGAGCGACGTTTCGAGAATTTCCTCTCCCGTATCATCGTCGCGCGTTATGCGAAACCGTGTCATGGAATCGAGTCCTTTCGGATATTGTCAGAGAGATTTAATCACAGGCGGGCGCGGATGGGCAGGTATGAAAACGAAGCTTGCCGTTCAATCATCAGCCTCATCCACGAGTTTCTGTAAACGCATGTCGATCACCGATGGATTATTGCGCAGAAATTCTTCGACGAACTCGTCTTCCCGGCGCATTTCTTCCTGTATTTCGTCGTGTTCGAAGTAGTAGGCCAGAGCAGCGTAAACGTCGCTGATAGTGATGGTAGGATATTGGTTGGCGATTTCATCAGCGCTCATGCCCATGTACTCGTGCCAGGTAACTATATCGATCACACGTATGCGATGACCTGCTATGCAAGCCCTGCCGCCGCATACTCCCGGAGTTCTAGTGATTCGTTCGGTTATAACGTCTGCCATACAAAGTTCCTTTTCGGCTCGTGCGATTATAGCATTCTAATCATAGGAGCGAGCCTCAATTCTTTTTCCCGATGATGAACCAGCGATGCAAAACCGTCGCTATCTGCTCACGCAACTTGTCTGTGCCTGCCAGTTGTTCAGCCATCTCTTCCATTCGCTTTCGCCCCTCTCTGAACCGCGATTCGAGAGCTTTCAACACGCGGCTGCATTCCGTCTCGCTTGCGGGAATCGAAACTGCTCCACGCAATCCCGCCCGCGAAATCGCGTAGACGAGTTCCGCTTCGGCGCGGCTTGAGCAGACGTGACTGATGGCCGGTTTCTTTCCGAAATAGACCGTCGTGGCTTCGAAGAAATTCGATGCATCCGGCAATCGCGGCTCGCCTTCGGGCAGTTCCGAGATTTTCGACTCGTCGGTTTGATCTTCGAGCCACGCGCCGAGCGGCTTTTGTTTTTCAAACATCTCGGCGATGGAAAGACCTTCGCTCCAAAGGTCGCCCTGACGTTTGATCATTATTCGGAGTCGCTCAGTCGAAAGATCGCTTTTGGTTTTCAATATCAGGTCGCGCAATTTTTCAGCCGCGCCTCGAACGCGCGATTGCGATTCGATTCCAGTGCAAGATGATCGCTCAATTCACGGACAGGCCCCATGGGGCCGCACAGATGGCTTTCGAGAACTGCGATATAAAAATCCGAGGGTGACAATCCCGTGTCGCGTCGGCGTTCGAGGTAAATATCTGTGAAGTCCGCGAAGAAACGGGGCAGGAATTCAGTTCGGATTTTTTCTATCACCTCGGCGCGCGTCACGTCGGTTGGTTTGTTGAGTTCGAGTCCGAGTTTCCATTCGCCGATGCATCGTTCGTGCATAGTCGGGGAGTCCCAAAGCGAGCGGTCGAAGAGCGCGAGTTGCTCGACGTTCCAGGTGAAAAAGTACCGGCAGTTTTCAGCAGTGGCTTTATCGAAAGCGTCCTGCATCAACGCCATGTCGAAAGGAGTGCGGCCCTGCTGAGTGCCGGGGAGTTTGACTTCGCCGCACAGCGCAAGTTTGCCCCTGCCCTCTGCGCTACGTTCATAGACTCGAAAATCCTGTCGCTTCTGGCTGCCGCGCCCGAAGCTCTCTATATCGGATGAGCCGAAAGGCCAATCCTCGTGGTCTTCGAAAAGTTTGTCAGTCCACTTCGATACTTCGGAGCAAAAGGCGACTTCGTGCTTGCGAACATTTTCTTTGGCCATAGTTTCCGACCGGGGCGAGAGTGACTTTCGTTATCGCCAACGGCTGCAAATTATCATCTGCGCGGATAAGTTTCAATTTACATCGACGATGTTACAGGGCTGGCGCGACAAGGAATAGACGAACTTCTATCTGAAGAAGACGATGTTGCAAATGCCGAGAGACGCGATTGAATCGAATTCGTGATGGTCGGAGGTGAGCAGTGAGCCGGACAAGCGCCGCGCAAGCGATAAAGCAATACAATCCGCCAGAGATACACGACGATGAACAGCCTTGATCTTTCCCGCATCCTGCCAGAAGGGTTGATCGAAGTCATTGCGCTCGATAACCCCGGCAGCTTTCATGTCGTCGACGGCCTGCAATGCCTCGCTCTCGCCCCCGGCGCGGAAGAAATCATAATAAAGCTCGCACAGATTTATTGAGTGAGCGAAACAGGCGCTATCGACATCGCGCAGGCAAGCTTCAACGACATCTGCGCCGGGTTCATCGCGCAGCAATGCGATCATGGCGCAGGCGTCGAGCACATAAGTCATCACTGATTCTCTTTATCGGCAAACCGGCGATTTTCTATCTCGATCTCTTCGCGCTTGCGCGCGGCAAACTCTTCGCCGCTCGTGGGCAGATGCGCGTATTTGCCGCGTATGCGGCGCAGAATTTCTTCTCTCCTGACTTGCTCCTGCGAACTGGCTTCGCGGTCTATCATCTCGCGTAGCTCGCGCAATTCTTCGGGCGAAAGCATTCTGACTTCCTGCATGATTTTTTCCAGTATCGCACTAGACATAAACTTCTCCTTGCCCGAAAAATCTTAATCCTTTTCCCACTTATGAACCAGCGAGGCGAAACTTCCACTTGATGCCGCGCTCTCACGACAACAACAATTCCAAATCTTCGCGGGCCAGACTTCTCAACAGCGAGTTGTCGGCATTGATGATAGCGTCGGCAAGCTCGCGCTTGGTCTTTTGAAGCTCAAGCACTTTTTCTTCAACCGTGTCGCGGGCGATCAATCGATAAGCGAATACCTTTTGGGTCTGGCCTATGCGATGCGCGCGGTCAATGGCCTGCGCCTCGACAGCCGGATTCCACCACGGGTCGAGCAGAAACACATACTCCGCCGCTGTGAGATTCAATCCCAATCCGCCCGCTTTCAGGCTCACCAAAAACAACCGGCACTCCTCGTCGTTTTGAAAGCGATTGACTCTCGATTGCCGGTCGCGCGTTCGTCCGTCGAGATATTCATAAACGATCCCGTCATCATCGAGACGACTGCGAAGTATGGAAAGAAAACTCGTGAACTGAGAAAAGACCAGCGCCTTGTGGCCTTCGTCTATGACCTCGGCGATCTGCGGCACCAGCAAGTCGAGCTTCGCGCTCGCCTCTGTGACTCGTTTCTTGTCGAGTAGTCCCGGATGACAGGCGGCCTGACGCAACCGGAGCAGAGCTTCGAGTATTTGAATCTTCGCTCTCCCCATTCCGCGCTGATCTACGAGACCGAGCAGCGAACGGCGATAGTGATCGCGAAGCTCGTCATAAAGTTTTCGCTGCGCCTTCTCCATATCGCAGTAAATAGTCTGTTCGATTTTAGCGGGCAGTTCCTTCGCTACCTGTTCTTTCGTGCGGCGAAGAATGAACGGGCGCAATCCTTTGGCAAGCAGTTGGCGAGTGTCTTCGTCGGGGTTGCGAGAGTTGCCGAGTTGAAACACGGAAGCTGCGCCCAGCAATCCGGGGTTGAGGAATTCGAAGAGGCTCCACAACTCTCCGAGATGGTTTTCTATCGGCGTGCCGCTCAATGCGAGTTTGTAATTTCCGCGAAGCAGGCGCGCGGCTTTCGCCGACTCGGAAGAAGCGTTCTTGATCGCCTGCGCTTCGTCGAGTATGACGTAATCGAATTTGAAATCCTTGAAGTCGAGCGCGTCCCGGCGAAGCGTGCCATAGGTCGTGATGACTATATCGTAATCATTGAAGTGGTCGCAGCCCTTCACGCGCTTCATCCCCGTGTGATCGAGCATGCGCAGGCGGGGGGTGAAGCGCGCGGCTTCCTCCATCCAGTTGAAGACGAGCGAGCGCGGGACTACGACCAGCGAAGGCGCTGTGGGATTTCCATTATTCGCTCGTTTCGATTTCTGTTTCGCTCTGAGTTCCCTTCTCGCTTCGAGCAGCGCAAGCACCTGAACGGTTTTACCAAGTCCCATGTCATCCGCAAGGCAGCCGCCGAAGCCGAATCGCTGAAGGAAGTGAATCCAGCCGAGTCCTTCCTTCTGATAGTCGCGTAACTCGCCCGTGAATCCTTCGGTCGGTTCTTCGGCGCGGATGCCGTCGAACGATTGCAACTCGCGGCGAGCGCGGGCGAACGCTTCATCGAATCTCACCTGCGGTTGCGAAGCGAGCAATGCGTCGAGCAATCCCGTCTGGCTTCGTTTGAATCGGAGGCTCTCGCCTTCTACTTCTCCCAGCCCGGCGAGCATCCCGTATTTTTTCAGCCACTCTTCGGGCAACAGTCCGAAAGTCCCGTCATCGAGTTGAATGGTGTTTTCACCGCGCTTGAGAGCAGCAAGCAAAGCGGGAAGGCTCGCGCTCATGCCTCCGAAATCGACCGCTCCGTTGAGATCGAACCAGTCTATGCCTGAAGTGACTTCGATTCGAAGTTCACCGGGCTGGCGATAGAGCTTGCCTTCGGCCTCGACCATCCATCCTTCTGAAACCAGATCGCGCGCCGCTTTCGGCAACCTCGCGGGCGCAAGCTCAAGCACGGGGCCTACGGAGTAGTAACTGTTTTGCTTGAACCCGGCTCGCGTCAATCTATCGGCGAATCGCTTCTCCGCTTCCTTGTCGCGCAGGATCAGTTGCCGCGTATCGCGATTGAATATGCCGCGCGTGGCATCGCTTCGCGAAACTATATTTCCGTCGTAATCGAAAGAAAGCTCGCCCCACAGAGTTTCATTGCCGCTGTAATAAAATCGCTGTTCCCCCTTTTTCACCTTCAGTCTCGGTTTGGGCATCACATGAATTTCTTCGAAATTCATTTCGTCGGGCAAATCCATCACGGGCAGGCGCGGCATCTGAAGCAGTTCTTCGAGAAGTTCATCCCGATGATCCATCGGCGCATAAAGCGCGCCGTGTTTTCGCAGATAACCTATCCACGCAAACGCGCCGCCGTCATCGAGTCGGGCCGCGCGATCTTGAAAAAATACAAGCCCGCCCGTCACCATCAACACGGGCGAGGACAACTCCATACGCTCATCGCCTCGATGGAGCGAGCCGGTGATGACCAACTGTTTGCTGGCTTCGCCCGTTCGCGCTTCCAATCTGAACTCCCACCGAGGGCCGTCATCCCATTCTAAAACGGAAGGCGCATCGTCGGATGAATTGCGCCTGAGCCAGCATCGGCCAGTCGCGCACATCATCGGCACGAGCGTCTGTTCGAGCGGATGGCGGAGTTTGTATCGCGAGGGAGTTCGTGAATAGTATGAAGAATAATAATACGATGACGAGTAGGAGTCAGTATCCGCGCCTTTCATCAAAGAGAGAATCGAAAGGTCGGACGCATTCAGATCGGTCGTTTTGTCCAACTCGAATCCTCTCGCTTTCGGAATGCCCCATTCGCCGTTTTTCTTCCGCGAGCGCAAAGCAGTTTCTACGGCGAGGCTCTGGCTATTGATCGTGAGATCGACATCGATCATGTAAATAATTTCTTTATCGGTCGATTCTGCGGCGGGAACGGAGGGAGATTCCCTCAATGCTTTGGACAACTGAGCGAGGTGTTGTTTCCATGCCTGCGGCGAAGGCTTGGCTGCGGATGAACTGCTGGCGCGAGAAGGTGCGGGAGGTTCGTCATAGTCGTCATCATCATAATCTTCGTCGTCATCATCATAATATTCGTCGTCATCATAAATAATGCGCGCGGGCGTTGAGTCCGCGTCGGAGAGATAGCCGCTGCCTTCGGCTTTCAGTATCGTCGCCCAGATGTGTTTGCAGGCTTCGAGATTATCTTCGAAGTATGGACAGTTGCAATCGACTCTCAACCCGTTATCGACGATTTCGAGGCTCACCACATAGTTGCTCGTGCCGTAAACTCTAGCTCTGACTGAATCATCGCGCCCTTTGATTATCGATACTTTTCCCTGACGGAAATATTGTTCTCCGCGCCCCCGTATGACGCTATCGACGAATCTGGAAAATTTTTTCGTGAGCCACATGAATCACCTTTGACACAGACAGCATGCATCAGAACAAATCCGGGCTGTAATTTCAAGCTGCGTCAAATTCGCACTCTGCATTTACATTTTGCCCCCCCGATGGCTTATGCTATGGCTCTCCCGCTCGAGGCGACCGCAAAAGCTTTGCGGTCTGGATCAACACTTCGCACGAAAGAGGTTTTTATGAAACGAACACTTTTCGCCGTTCTGTTTATCGCCGTCACCGCCTTTGCCGCCGGAACGCGTCCGCACCTTATCGATAAGGGCCATAGCCAGATCAACTTCATAGCCGAAGCGAAATTCATTTCCGCCCACGGCTACTTCGACAAGTGGGAAGCCGAGGTTTCGCTCGACCCTCAAAAGGTGGAGGACTCAAGCGTGAAGATCACCATCGATGCCGCGAGCATCAACACGCGGGTTCAAATGCGCGACAATCATCTTCGAAGCAAGGATTTCTTCTCGGTCGCCGAGTACCCGCAAATTACTTTTGTGTCGAAAAAGATTTCGAAGGTCGCCGACAGGAAATTCAAAGTGCTGGGCGATCTCACGCTTCGCGGCGTGACGAAGGAAATCGAGATTCCCGTCGAACAGGTCTTCTATGAAAACAATCGCGGTCGCTTCCGCAGCGAGTTTCAAATCAATCGCAGGGATTTCGGCATCACTTTCCAGTCCAACTTCAACCCCATCGAAGACATGGTAAAAGTGCAGTTCGACATAAACGTACAGGACAAGGAAGCAGTCGAGAAAGCTCAGAAGCCGAAATCAAACTGATTCGGAGAGAGACTGAAATGAAATACATAAGCGCATTTTCTGTCATCGCGCTTGCCGCCTTGCTCGTTGCCTGTGTGAGCGCGCCGACGGATCAGGCGAAACGAAGCGGCGCTGTTCGCATAGGATTTTCCATGGATACGCTCAAGGAAGAACGCTGGCAGCGCGACCGCGATCTTTTCGTCAGCCGCGCGAAGGAACTCGGCGCGGAAGTCCTCGTTCAATCCGCCAACGGCGACGACGCGGTTCAGTTACAGCAGGCTGAAAATCTTCTCTCGCAGGGCATGGATGTTTTAGTAGTCGTGCCGCACAATGCCGAAGTCGCCGCTTCGATAGTCGAAGCAGCTCGTCGTCAGAATGTGCCGGTCATCAGCTATGATCGCCTGATCCGCAACAGCGATGTCGATCTTTATATCTCGTTCGATAACGTCAAGGTCGGCGAACTTCAGGCCCGCTATCTTTTCGAGCGCGCGCCGCGTGGAAATTACGTTTTGATAGGCGGCGCTCCGACCGACAACAACGCGCAGATGTTGCGCGAAGGTCAGTTGAAAATACTTCAGCCTGCGATTGATCGCGGCGATATAAAAATCGTCGCCAGTCAGTGGGCCAAAGACTGGCAGGCGAGCGAATCGCTGAAGATAGCCGAGAACGCGCTCACGCAGGCGCGAAACGATATCGTGGCGATGGTCGTCTCGAACGACGGCACGGCAGGCGGAGCGATTCAGGCGCTCGAAGAGCAGAAGCTTGCAGGACGGGTGCTCGTATCGGGGCAGGACGCCGACCTCGCCGCGCTTCAACGCATAGTTGAAAATAAACAATCGATGACCGTCTACAAACCCATCGATAAACTCGCGCGCCGCGCCGCCGAAGCCGCAGTCTCGCTCGCCCGCAGAGAAAATACGGGCGCGGCCTCGATGGTCGCCAATGGTCGAAAGGACGTGCCCTCGATACTTCTCGAACCCATAGCGGTCGATAAAAACAACATCGACGAGACGATAATCAAAGACGGGTTTCACAAACGAGAAGATATTTACCGTCGGCGGTAGAAATCAGAAGCCAGGAGTCGGAAGTCAGAAGATTCGGGTCTGCGATTCGTTTTTTCATCGCTGTTTATGTCTGACAAAAACGATTCTTTCATCCTTGAGATGCGAGGCATCTCGAAAAACTTTCCGGGCGTGCGTGCGCTCGACCGGGTTTCATTCGATCTTCGCAAGGGAGAGATTCACGCGCTCGTGGGCGAAAACGGCGCGGGCAAGTCCACGCTGATGAAAATTCTCGGCGGAGTCTATCCTCGATACGAAGGCGAGATTTATCTCGACAGCCGGATCGAACGATTCAAAAACGTGCGAGACTCCGCTCGATCAGGCATCGCCGTCATCTATCAGGAGCTTTCGCTCGTTTCGGAAATGAGCGTGGCCGAAAATATTTTTCTCGGTCGCCTGCCTCGACGCCGCGGCTTCGTTCGATGGAACAAACTCTACAAGGATGCAGGCGAATTGCTGGCGAGACTGAACCTGCGCCTCGATCCGCGCACGACGGCTCGTAAGCTCGGAATCGGGCAGCAACAGATGATCGAAATCGCAAAGGCGCTCTCTCAACGAGCGCGAATACTCATACTCGACGAGCCGACAGCCGCGCTCACCGACTCGGAGACGGAAACGCTCTTCGCCATTCTCAACAAACTGAGAGATGAAGGCGTCGCCCTGATTTACATCTCGCACAAGCTCAAAGAAGTCTTTCGCCTCAGCGACCGCATCACCATTCTTCGCGACGGGCGAGTGGTTGCCGCCTGCGACACAACCGACACTGATGAATCGCGAGTGATAACCGCGATGGTCGGGCGGGAAGTGAGTCAGATTTTCCCTCGTCGCGCCAGCGAGCCGGGTGAAATGATTTTCGAAGCGCGCGACATAACAGTTCGCGATCCGATTTCCGACAAACTGCTGGTCGAGCGCGTAAGCCTCTCGGTGAGGCGCGGCGAGGTGCTTGGAATTGCGGGACTGATGGGCGCGGGCCGTTCGGATTTGCTGATGGCCCTCTTCGGCGCGCAGACGGGCCGAGTGACTGGAGAAATTTTCATCGAAGGCCGGAGGGCGCTGATCGCTTCTCCTGCCGATGCGATAAGTCACCGCATTGGGTTCGTCACCGAAGACAGGAAACGATTCGGGCTTGTGACGGATCAGTCGATCCTCAAAAACATGACGCTTGCCGCGCTCGATCAGATTTCGGGCCGCTTCATAACTCACAGGGAGCGCGAAACGGCGGCGGGCAGCAGAGCCGTGAGCGATCTCAGAATCAAAGCGCATTCGCTTCGATCAATAGCCGGAAGTCTTTCGGGCGGCAATCAACAGAAAACGGTGCTTGCCAAATGGCTGCTCGTCGAGCCGCGCGTCCTGCTGCTCGACGAGCCGACGCGAGGAATAGATATCGGCGCGAAGCAGGAAATCTACTCTCTGATAAATCGACTCGCTGATGAAGGTCTGGCCATCATTCTGGTCTCGTCCGAGTTGCCCGAAGTGTTAGGACTTTCCGACCGCGTGATGGTGTTGCGCGAAGGCCGAGTGGCGGGCGAGTTTGCGCGCAGCGAGGCCACTCCCGAAAAGGTGATGGGATGCGCGATGGGCGGCTGAGTGGAATGGGGGATGGGTGTTAGGGGATGGGTCAGGCTTTTATTGAAACGAAAAAGCGATCAATCGAATTCAACTCCGCGATCAGAACCTATTCGATGGTGATCGCGCTCGTCGCGGTGTGGGCCATATTCGCTTACACGACTGACGGCGTGTTTCTGGAAGCGAGAAATTTTTCAAACCTGATGCGGCAATCGACCATCACTGCCATTCTTTCAGTCGGCATGCTGATGGTGATCGTAACAAGCCACATCGATCTTTCGGTTGGCTCTGTCGTCGGGCTTGCCGGAGGCGTGGCCGCAGTCGCGCAAGGATGGCTCGGCTGGGGGCTTGAATGGTCGATACTCGCAGCCCTGGCGACTGCGCTTCTGATCGGCGCGCTTCAGGGATTTCTCGTCGCATATCTGAACATCCCGGCATTCATAGTCACGCTCGGCGGGCTGCTGGCGTGGCGCGGGGCGATCAAAGGCATCACTGAGGGCAACACGATTCCTGTTCAGATACCCGCTTTCAAAACTATCGGGCAGGGCTACATCGCGCCCCCGGTCGGCATGGCTCTGGCAATCGCTTCGGTCATCGCCATCATCGTCATCACGCTTGCGCGCGAGCGGTCGCGCCGCCAACACGGATTAGGCTCTGAGAGCCGGTTTCGCCTTGTCACTCGGATTTTCATTCCTTCGATTCTCGTCTTCGCTTTCGTTGCGGCGTTCAATCGTTATGCGGGGGTTCCGGTTCCGGTATTGATTCTGGCGGTGGTCGCTCTCGCGGGCGCGATGACGGTTGAGGGAACCGCGTTCGGTCGATATCTCTACGCGATAGGCGGCAACACGGACGCAGCGCGACTTTCAGGCGTCAACGTCCGCCTGCATGCGCTCGCGGCCTTCTCGATCATGGGAGTGCTGGCGGGGCTTGCGAGCATCATCTACACGGCCCGCGTCGGGAGCGCCGCGCCTGACGCGGGCCGTTTGCTTGAGCTTGACGCTATCGCGGCGTGCGTAATCGGGGGGACGAGTCTGATGGGCGGGCGAGGTTCGGTTCAGGGCGCGTGCCTCGGCGCATTGTTTATGGCAAGCCTCGACAACGGAATGTCGCTCGAAAATTATCAGGACTTCACTCAGGACATCGTGAAAGGATTGATTCTCGTCACAGCCGTCGGCATTGATATGATCGGCAGACGAAAAGATGGGTGACGGGGGCAGTGGTCAGTGGCCGGAGTAGGGAACAGGTTACAGGCCAGAGATATCCGGCCCTGTCACCTGTAACCTGTTCCCTGTCACCTTCTGACTCTTCACCCTTGCACCTCATCACCGCTTCACGTAGTATCCCGCGACCACTTTTTGCGTTTCATCAGGATTCGCAATCGGCCCTGTAGATGTTCGATCAGTGCGCGCGCTTCTTCCGGCGTCATCACCACGCGCTCTTCTTTGCCGAGTCCGCCGCTAGTCGGGTTCATGTTGGAAGCGACCGCTCGGCGGATTCTCACTTCGATGGTCGGTTGATAATCCCAGTCGTCGAGCATCGAATAGACGCTCTCGCCCGCGCGGATTTCCATTTCGCTCTCGCCCACTCTGAGGCTTTCAGCGTCGCGCCCCTCTCGTTTCAATTTTTCGAGCGTCTCTTCTATGCCTCCCTTCAACGCTTCGAAGAAAAGCAGATGGCCTGTCGAGATGCTCACCCTCGCCGCCAGTTCCAGTCCGCAGTTCTGACATCGCCCGTCCCATGCATAATGCCACGGATAGCGACCGTTCTCGCTGTGATAATAAGCCCGCTTGTCGCGCGCCTCGGTGACAGGTTTTCCGCAATCGGGACAGGGGGGAGCCACGCGCCGCGCGCCGCAGTAAGGACAGGCGACGAAGCTCTCCTGAATCGGCTCTTCGCACTCGAAGCAGCGCACTTCACGCGCTTCTTCCTGAACCATATCGGCTCTGAACTGGGGCGAAAGCCAGTCGGCCATGTCTCCGAATACTTCTTCGGCTTCCGATTTGGGCCACACGCCGCGAATATTTATATCGGTTTGAAGCACGGGCAGAGCGCGCGAAAATTCATCCGCCGTCAGAGTCCACAGCATATCGCGGTCGAGGACTTCGACGATGGTTTGATAAGGCGACGTTTCTTCGCCCGGCCAGCCCGGCGCAAGTTCGAGCAGCGCGAAGCAGGCGGATGGAGTTTTGGTGATCCAGCGAACGATGTAATCGACCTCGGTTCCCTTATCGGGGTGAACCAGTTTCAAAAGAGGCTCGCTGCGTTCCATCCATCTCCGCCCTACGGGGACTCGCGTGAATGGGGCAACCATTTCGAGCGCGGGCGGAGAAGCGAGCGCCAATCCTCGCCACTCAATGTAGACGCGCTGTGAGGCGGGGTCTTCGAGTTGAACCGGCACGGCCAGCATATGAGAAAGTCCGCCGCTTATGACTTCGCCCGATGATTGATCGCTCTCTCCGGTTTCCATAAAAAGTTCTCCTTCAAAAATAGAAGTCAGGAGTCTGGAGTCAGAAGTCAGAATAAAACAACAGGCCACTGACCACCCTTCGAATGCGGAGTTCGGCTCACCGACCGCTGCTTTACTGACCGCTGAACCCGGAACGGCGAATGAACTGGCCGTCTCCCGCACGGCCCGTGTAGTTGCCGTCTTCGACGATCACCCGCCCGCGAGAGAGAACCGTCTTGGTCACTCCCCGAACTTTCATCCCTTCATACGCGCTGTAGTCGACGTTCATGTGATGAGTCTCGGAAGAAATGGTCATCTCTTCCGTGGGGTCGAATATCACGATGTCTGCGTCCGATCCTACGGCGATGGTTCCCTTTCGCGGGAAGAGGCCGAACAATTTAGCCGCAGCCGTAGATGTAAGTTCGACGAATCGATTCACGCTGATGCGGTTTCCGACAACTCCGCCATTGTAGACGAGGCTCATTCGATGCTCGACTCCGGGACCGCCGTTCGGAATCTTTGTGAAGTCATCCCGGCCCAATTCTTTTTGCTCCTTGAAACAGAAGGGACAATGATCGGTCGAAATCACCTGCAAATCATTTCCGCGAAGTCCCTGCCACAACTTATCCTGATTCCACTTTTCTCTGAGCGGCGGAGTCATCACCCACTTCGCGCCCTCGAATCCTTCGCGTTCATAAAGCGAGTAATCCAGAAAGAGATACTGCGGGCAGGTTTCGGCATAGGCTGGAATCCCTGCGTCGCGCGCCTCGCGCACTTCTTCGAGCGCGTCCGCGCAACTGAGGTGGACGATGTAGACGGGAGAGTCGGCCATCTCGGCTATCGCTATTGCGCGATGCACTCCTTCGGCCTCGGCTTTCGTCGGTCGAGTGAGCGCGTGGAAGCGCGGCGAGGTCTTCCCTTCCGCGAGAGCGTTTTTGATGATCTCGTTTATCACGATTCCGTTTTCGGCATGCATGCAAATCAGTCCGCCTGCCGTGCCTGCTGCTTTCATAGCTCGATAGATCGTCGCGTCATCGACTAAAAACACGCCGGGATAGGCCATGAAAAGTTTGAAGCTCGTCACGCCTTCGCGGATGAGTTGTTTCATCTCAGGAATTTTCTCGTCGGGCAGTTCGGTCGTTATAAGATGAAAGCTGTAATCAATGGCTGTCTTGCCTTCGGCCTTGCGATGCCAGTTATCGACGGCTTCGACCAAAGACTGGCCGTGATATTGAACTGCGAAATCGATTATCGTCGTCGTCCCTCCGTGCGCGGCGGCGATAGTGCCGGTGCGAAAATCGTCTGACGAGGCGGTTCCGCCGAAAGGCAATTCCATATGCGTGTGCGGATCGATGCCGCCGGGGATGACCAATCGGTTCGCGGCATCGATTATCTTGTCGGCTTCCATATCGAGCCGCGCGCCGATGACTGTTATGCGCCCGTCTTCGACAAGAATGTCCGCTGAGTAATCGTCAACGGCTGTGACGATGCGACCATTTTTTATCAGAATTTTCATAGCAGACCTCTTTCATCAAGCTCGCTCAGAAATTTTTCGTCAACCCCTGCTGGGCCGCGATGAAGTAGAGAAAGTAGTCGTTGAAATGCAGATGCGCAAGCTCCGGCGGAGGATGCGCGGGAGGCGGCCCCTCGATGATGACGGGCAGGATTTCAGGCGCGGCCATTTCATCTCCGTTCTTGCGGCGAAGCGCATAGCGCACCTCTTCCATCACCCACCGGGACTGGCGCGCCGAGTGCGACCAGAAGAGAAGAAAAAGATCGCTCTCATCGATATGGCGATAAAGCTCGCGCTCCCATCGCGCGCCCGGTTCGAGAGCCAGCACATCCTGAAAGAAATTGATCCTCATTCGCGCGAGCATCTGCACGCGCTTGAGCACCTCGGCGCGATCCTCGGAGGCGTAGGAGATGAAAGCTTTTCTGTAAGCGCGCGCCTCGCCCACGGGCGCTGACGCTTCCCCCAGCGGCAGTTGATCCCACGCCACGACTTTGATCTTGAATTTGATATGCCCTACGGGGATGGAATCCTGACTGACGGTGACGGTGCCGATGACCGTTCCGAGTCGGGCGTTTACGGGAAGTATGGCTTCGAATTGAACGGACGCCGATGCGCCGCGCCAGATGAGCGACTGAACGGGGTCGCTGATCTCAAGCCCCGGCATAGAGAGATGAAATGTGAGCCGCGAGCCGCGACGGATTTCAGTTTCGAGGCTCGTGAATCCGCGTCGTCGGGCTTCGGAGTCGAACTCGCGCGCAAGTCTTGCGGCATCTTTTCTCTGTTCGGGAGTGTGCGCGAATACCTGAACGAAGAGGCTTTCGCCCTGCTGCGCTTCTGATCGCGAAAAGATGGTGCAATCTACCGGGTCACTCTGCGGGTCTGTGGTCGCGCGTGGTCGGGCTTGCGGAAACTCTGCGGGAGAATCGTCGAGTCGGTCGGTCGGCGCAAGCAATGAAGGGTCAATCGAGTGGCAATCTCCGACAGGCTCAGGCTGCACGTTCGGATGCGCTGTGTGTCCGACAGTCAGCGGCGGAGAAGACTGGATTGCTTCGCCTCCCTTATCCCTTTCGTCTGATTGCGAAGGCGGGCCTACGACAGGCGGCGGGGCTTGATGGGTAGATGACCGTACAGACTTCCGATGTATGCCGCAGTGGGGGCAGAACTTCGCCGCCGCTCTCAAAATTCCGCCGCAACTGTAGCAATAAGCTTTCTCCGGCACAGATGGACGCGATGCTCTTTCGAGACGCGCTTTTTCGAGACGCTCTTTGATCTCAGCGGCAAGCTCGCGGAGTTGCCACATCGCCGGGTTTCTCGGCATCGAGATAGGCGGGCCGATAAAAAACTGAATGTTCGGATCGATTGTGGTTCCTTCGAGGCAGACCGGAACTATGGGTATTCCATTTTTGGCCGCGTGTTCCAGTTCGCGAATCAGTGACAGGAATTTGTTGGCGTTCGCCGTAAGCAGGAGCATCATCAATCGGCTTTGAGACAGGACTTCGCAGGCGACCGCCGATTGTTCTGCGGTCAGCTTCGTCGAGCCGCGCGGGGCGATGACGCAACTGATTTTCTCAGCCGCCAGAGCCGCGCTGATCACCTCAGCGATCTCTTTGTCAGAAGGAGCGTGGCTGATGAATACATCGTAGGCCATAGACTTCGACTGAGAGGCGATTGATCGCCACTCAGTCGCCATTCAGTTCGCAACCGTTGAGAATGCCCCGTCGAGCGCCGCGACGAGTTCATCGATATCCGACTTCGAGGCCACAAGCGGCGGCCCAAGGCGTATGATGTTGCCATAGAGTCCGCCCTTGCCTATCAATACGCCTCGTCGTCGCGTCTCTTCGAATACTCTCAGCACCGCCTGCGGATGAGGCTCTTTCGTCTCTCGATCACGGACGCATTCAATCGCCTGCATCAGTCCCATCCCGCGCACATCGCCTATCGTCGCGTATTTCTCTTTCAACTCTTCGAGCTTTTCTCTGAGGTAATCGCCCACCGTGCGAGCGTTGCGCGGAAGGTCGTTTTCTTCGATGACTCTGATAGTGGCATTGGCGGCTGCGCACGTCACCGGGTTTCCGCCGAAGGTTGAAAAGGTAAGCGACGGATATTTGTCGGCGACTTCCGGGATGGCCGTCGTGCATCCTATCGGCGAGCCGTTGGCCATGCCCTTTGCGAAGGTCATAACTTCAGGCTCGACTTCCCAATGCTCTATGCCGCACCAGCGGTCGCCCGTCCGCCCCCAACCCGTCTGCACTTCATCGCAGATGAAAATGCCGCCGTAGCGACGCACTATATCGGTTACGACTTTGAAATAATCTTTCGGAGGGGTGATGAATCCGCCGACTCCCAGTATTGGCTCGGCGATGAGCGCGGCCACTCGGCCTGTGGTCGAAGTTTGTATCAACTCTTCCATATCGCGGGCGCATTCGAGAGAGCAGGTTTCAGGTCGGAGTCCGAACGGGCAGCGATAGCAGTAAGGCGCTGCGGCGTGTACGATGCCTGCGGCAAGCGAAGCTCCGTGCTTCCACGGCGCGTGACCCGTAGCGGTCATGTTCATGACCGACCGCCCGTGATAGGCGTGACGAAGCGCGATGATTTCGGTGTTGCCCGTGTAGATGCGCGCCAGCACCATTGCAGTTTCATCGGCTTCGGTTCCGCTGTTGGTGAAAAAACTTTTCTTCAACCTGCCGGGCGTGATGCGCGCTATTTTTTCAGCGAGGTCGGCCTGCGGTTCGTTGACGTAAAGAGTCGAGGTGTGAGCGACACGAGCGACCTGAGAACTGACGGCATCGACGACTTCCGGGCGAGCGTGGCCTACGGAAGTAGTCAGCACGCCGCCGAAGCAGTCGAGATAGCGGTTGCCGTCCGTGTCCCAAACATACATGCCTTCGCCGTGAGAGAGGGCCAGCGGGTGTTCATAGTAAGTGGCGGCGCAGGGCCAGACGTATTCTTTATGTTTGGCTATGAGAGCGGCGGTTGAAGACGGTTGAGTTTCATGAGCAGTCATGCGGGCCTCCCGAAAGAAAAATGCTTGACGCGAATCGCGCCTTCATTTAACAACACCGCGGAGAGAGCGTCAATGGTCGGGCTTGGGCGAAATTCCCGTTTGGTGAGGTTGATCGGATAAAAGCTCAGGCGTATCATTGCGCAGTTATTGGCAGAAATACGATCAGAGCGATGATGAAAGGCTCCTGACTCGCTCGATTCGGCTCAAAGGGCATCGAGCCAAATTAAAAGATGAGAAATGTTTATAAGATTGTTATCGCTGGCATTGTTGGCATTCTGATTCTGGCCGGGATAGCGTTAGAGGCTTGGCCATTAGGATGCTCTGGTGAAATATATAAAACCATCGGCAACTTTGAATCTAAAGACGCCGGACTGCGAGCCGCAATCCCACGCCTCGCTGGTGAAATTCAAAGATGTCCTGAAGCAGAACTTTATCGTATAGTCTGGCTCAGCCCAAATGAAGAAGGATCTCAACACGTGGATCGACGCGCTCTTCTCTATACACGAAAAGCAAAGGCGATAGGATATGAGCATGATGTTTTCAGCGGGATTGCTGGCAAGGCATATATAGTAGATGAAGCAGCTATCAGAGCAGTAGCAGCAAGGAAAGGTACGCTTGAAGATTTTTCAGAGTATGACCTGAGCCGCAGGTAAAGAAAAAATCATGAGTCTCATCGAAGCTCGCGTCAAAAAATCTTATTACGTCAGAGTCGCCATCATAGGCGTATTCGCATTCCTTCCCTCTCTCGTCCTGCTGTTTCAGCTTCCGGGCTGGACGAAGATACTCGGCCTGATCTTCCTAAGCCCTCCTTTCATTATGTTGTTTCTGCAACGTCGCTGGGCAAAGGTGTTCGATGACTGGGGAGTGACGCGACGCGATGGTCGGCAGTTTCGATGGAGCGATCTGAAAGAAATAAAATATGTCCGCGTTCGCAGCAGGTCAGGGCAGTCGTACCTCAATCATATCGAAGTGATTTTCGAGGGCGGCAAGGCTATGGTTTTTCACCTCATGCTTGAAAATGCGCATGAGGTGATGAGTTTGCTCGAAAGATTTCAAAGCAAACGTCCATCCGATTGAGGTGCCTCAGCGCGAATCGAGATCGTCTCAGGGTTTCAGTTAAGGGCGATTTGGCAAAACGGATCGCTGTGCAACTGCCTCCGATGCCGCTCTTCACAGTCAAAGCTTCTCTCCAAATCAAGCTTAATCAAGATTAATCATTATTAAACCCGGTTCAGCGCAGTCATTGTATAGAATCCCTCTTCATCACCTGCAAAGCGTTATGAGGGTGAAAAGATATTCGGTCTCGAAGGTGTCAGTTCGTCTTCAGCCGATGAAATCAGCCCCAGATCAGTTCGGCAATTCCTGAGTGCGACTCGTTGCGACATCATTTTGTCCCAGCAGAGCCGATGCGCAATGGTCGACGATAAAACCAAACGACAGGAGGCATATCATGGAGTTTTCATCTGCGCTCGTAAGAGGAAGGTTGAGATGGTTTGTTTTCAAACCGAGGCTCTCGGTCACGCTGACGGCGACTCTGCTGGGTCTGTCGCTTGCGACTCTGTTGCTTCAGCCTTCGGCATCGGTCAAGGGAAGCGCAAGCCCGCCCGAAGCGAAAGCGATTCTCGCGCTGATGGCGACCGAGCAGGCGAAGTTGACGGATACGATGGATGGCGAGATGAATGATGAATTCGGCTCTTCGGCAGCCATATCAGGCAACACGGCTATAGTCGGGGTTCCTCGTGATGAGTCAGGCGGGAATCAACGCGGTTCGGCATTGATCTTCACACGGTCAGGCTCGATGTGGTCGTTGCAGCAAAAACTGACGGCTGCCGATGGCGCGGACGGAGACCTGTATGGATGGTCAGTGGCCATAGATGGCGACACGGCTGTAGTCGCAGCGCGAAACGACGACATCACGGTCGGTATGATAACGAACGCCGATCAAGGTTCCGTGTATGTGTATACGCGCAGCGGCGGCGTATGGACCGAGCAGCAGAAACTGACAGCGAGCGATGGCGGGCCGAGTGATCTGTTCGGGCATGACATAGATATCGACGCAGACACCCTGATAGCGGGGACATTGACTGAAGACGCAGCTTATGTGTACACGCGCAGCGGCGGCTTATGGACCGAGCAACAAAAGTTGCCGAAGCCCGCGATAGCGGGAGGAAATGCCGGAGGATTCGGGAATGCAGTAGGCGTCGATGCGGATACGGCCATCATCGGAGCGCCGAATGCCAGCCTCGATTCAAACACCAACTTTGAAGGCGCTGCATTTATATTCACCCGCAGCGGCGGCGTGTGGACACAACAACAGATGCTGACCGGCGAAACGCCTGCTGATCCGTCCGCCGAGTTCGGCGTCTCGGTTGGAATCAGCAGAGATAGCGTCATTATCGGCTCTCCTGCCGATGTTGCCATGGGTGAGTTCATAGCGCAGGGGGCGGCTTACATTTTTACCCGCGCGGGGATGACGTGGACGCTTCAGCAAAGGATTGACGCTTCAGACAACTCAGGCGTCGGGAGGACGGTTGCCATAGACGGAGATCAGTGCGTCACCGCACAGCCTTTCAATACGGTCGGGATGAATACGGCTCAAGGAGCAGCGTTCTTCTATGAGCGCGTGGCGGGCGTGTGGGGCGCGGAGCAAAAGCTCACAGGCAGCGACAGCGCCGCGATGGATCGGTTCGGCACTTCGATTGACGTGAACAACTGCACCGTCATCGCTGGCGCTCCGTTTGACGACATCTCGGCGAATGCGGATCAGGGATCGGCTTATGTCTTTCTTGCCTGTACGCCGCCAGTCGTTGCTGATTTGCAAATCACCAAAAGCGACAGCGCCGACCCTGTGAGCGGGGGCGGCAGTCTGACCTATGCTCTGACGGTCACAAACGACGGCCCCGATGACGCCACAGGCGTCGTCGTCACCGATATGCTTCCCGCAGGCGTGGGCTACGTTTCAGACACATGCGGCGCTGGCCCTCCTGTGGGAAGCACTCTCACCTGGAACATCGGTAATCTGGCAAACGGCGCGACGGTTATGTGTCAGGTGACGGTCACGGTTTCTCCCATCATGACGTGCAGCGCGATGCTTTCAAATACTGCATCAGTGACCGGCACAGAAACCGATTCCAACATGGCGAATAATTCCGACATGGAAACGACGATGGTCGTCAATTCGCCTCTCATATCCTGCCCAGCAAACATCACCGTCAATGCCGATGCGGGGCAATGCGCGGCATCGGTTCCCTTCTCTGTGATGGCGATGGGCAATCCGTCGCCGACCGTCGAATGCAAAATCGGGATGACCACGATCACCTCTCCGCACGCTTTCCCTGTCGGAGTGACGACTGTAGATTGCGCCGCAACGAACGGGTGCATGCCTGACGCGATGTGCAGTTTCACCGTCACGGTCAACGACAACGAGCCGCCGCAGATCGTCTGTCCGCCGACGCAGGTGCTGCCGCCCGGAGTGGTGAATTATCCCGCGCCTGCTCCGACTGACAACTGCTCGATTGCTATGACACTCTGCACGCCGCCTTCAGGCTCGGTCTTCCCTGCCGGGGTGACGACTGTCACCTGCACGACGACCGACGCGAGCGGCAATATGTCGAGTTGCAGTTTTCTGGTCACTACCTTCGATGTCTCGATAACGAGCGACAGCGGAGGAGGCAAGATAATGATCAACACCGTGACGGGCGATTATCTCATCTGCTGCGCAGGCGTGACGATCAGCGGCAAGGGGACGATTACGAAGAAAGGATGCACGCTGACGTTGACGCACAATCCACAGGACAGAAGGGTGACGGCCATCTACGACACGTGTCGAAAGACGGGACAGGGGACGTTGCAGATGCCGCCGGGTACGGTGAAGTGTTCGTTCACGGATAGAAACACTGTCGATAGTCTCGTGTCGAGTTGCGGCGGTTGAAGAGAACCTGACAAGACGAGGCTTCGGGTCGAGATGGTCAGGGGCCGGAGAGTCAGGCGGGCGCAGTGAAACGGGTGAGGGCAACATCACTGCTGCCTGCCTGACTCTGCGGAACGATCCTTCTGTAGCGTGCGAGCCTTGATCCGATAGCCAGTCTTCGCTTCCGGGAGAATTCATTTGAGATATGTCTCATCACGATGTAAACCTCGGTTTATCTTTCAGGAAGCGCCCCTGTCAATTCCATCAATGCTCATATCAGTCCTGCGCTTCAACCGCCCGCCGCGGTGTCGGGTGATTCCGTGCTTCGAGGCTTCACACTCGATATGCGCGAAATCCGGGATTGATCTTTTTTACGATCTCGCCGTGCGAATCTACCTTCGCTCGATTGACTCTACTGATCGCCCCGCCGAAATCATCTTCGCTCGCTTCATGCAAATCTCAACGACTTAAACTGGCAAGCCATTTGCACTACTCACAGCCGTGTTCGGTGGTCAGCGGTCGGTGGTCGGAGCAGGAGGTGACAGATGGGAAATCTTAGGGTCTGTAACCTGTAACCTGTTCCCTGTCACCTTCTGACTCCTGACTCCTGACTCCTGACTCCTGACTTTCGACTTCAGACTTTTCTCAGGAGGTTCTTTATGTACCCAGCGGAAGCGTTCGAGTCCGAACAATTCGAATTTGCGTTCGAGGACGAGGCCGAAGTCTACGGCGAAACAGGAAGCCCTTTCACTGAAGCCGAAGAGATGGAACTTGTTCTCGAACTGCTCGAGGTGACAAACGAGGCCGAAATGGATTATTTCCTCGGCAAGGTCTTCAAAAAGATAGGGAGCGGTCTCAAGAAAATATCGAAGCCCCTCGGCGGAATACTCAAGGGCGCGGCCAAGCAGGCATTGCCTATGCTCGGCAAGGCGGCTGGAGCCTATTTCGGCGGCCCTGCGGGCGCGGCCATAGGCGGCCAGTTGGCGTCGAAAGCCGGCAGTCTGCTCGGTTTGGAACTGGAAGGATTGAGCCACGAGGATCAGGAATACGAAGTCGCGCGTCAAGCCGTTCGTGTTGCAGGAGACGATGGTTCCGGCTGCGGCGCTCTCGCCTGCGGCGCAGACGGCCATCGAGCGGTATCTGGTCGCGGGACGACGCGAATTGCGCAACCTCATAGACTCGTTCATCGGGTGGCTCAATGAAGCGGGAAGGGATGCCACAGCGTCCGATGCGCAAAGGATGTTCACCGTGCTGCGTATGAGATTCAACGATGTGCTTTCGCAGTTCGACCTGTTCGCTGATGTCATCACGCAGCGCAGCGAACACGAAACAGGAGTTTGGTTGTCGGGGCTTGATATCGCGGCTGCGGAGGCTCTCACTCTCGCGGGCGATTACTACCAGTTGCCGCCCGTGGCCTGCTATCTGGATCGCGGTCCGGGCGCAGCGATCAGGCGGGCGCGCACTCGATTGCCGGGAGGAGGCGAAAACCCCGTCGCCGTCATCCGCGTTCCGCGCGAGCGCCTGGTGGGAAGCGGGATTGCGTCTTCTCTCGTTCACGAGGTCGGTCATCAGGGAGCCGCTCTGCTCGATCTCATACCGTCGCTCAGACCCGTGATTCGGACTGATGGCCGTCGTCAGCCTTCCGCGCTATTTCGTCTTTCGCCTCAACGTGGGTGATCCTCATCCGATCCCGTGGATTCGGGTCAAGCTCAGTTGCGCGATGGGCGATGCGCTATATCCGCATCCGCAGTGGAAGAACATGGCCGCGCTCTGGGAATCCTTCTATCCGCGCACGGGGCTGGGCGAGGAGATGCTGAAGTTGCAGGGATGGACGGATGTTTCGGTGAGAGAGTTCAACACGCTCGGCAGATTCGGCGAGCAGATATTGCTCTCGATTCGATTCGGCGCGTGGAGCACGGTTCACGATCCGGTTCAGGCGGCCAACTGGGCGCGGTTCTGGAGAGCCGAGATTCAGGGCTACGTCCACTCCTACCGCGCAGTGACGGGAGTCGATCTCACAAGCGAAATAACAGACACCAGACAGGCAGCCGAGCGATTCCTTCAGCCTTCGGTTCACCTTCGCAACCGGCTGAGCGCGCAGCGGCAGCCCAGATGAAAAGAGACAGCGGTGCTCGACTTCACTTCTGCGCTTTATCTGGGGATGCGGCACCCAAGCCGGTCGCTCGCAGCGTGGGATTCTCTCACAACCGGGCGACCGGCTGCGCTCGCTTCGCCGTCCGGCTCGCGTGAAGCGGCGCAACGTCTGGCAGCTTTGCAGGGTTGCGAGTGCGGATTGATTGCGCCCTCGACGCTGCATCTGTTCTGGGATCTGTTCGGCGTGTTGTCTGGCCGACGAGCGGCGATATATCTCGACGCGGGCGTTTATCCCATCGCGCGATGGGGAGCGGAGCGAGCAGCGGCGCGCGGGGTACCCGCGCGTGAATTTCCTCATCACGACGCTCACGGATTGCTCAGACAGTTGAAACAGGATGCATCCGGTCGTCGACCTCTGATAGTTGCCGATGGATTCTGCCCCGGCTGCGGAAAGTCGGCTCCCATAGCCGATTACCTCCACTGCGCGAGAGCGTTCGGCGGATTGCTCATACTCGACGACACGCAATCGCTCGGCATTTTTGGACGCGATCCCGACAACAGCGCGCCTTTCGGAAGAGGTGGCGGCGGGTCTCTTGTTTGGAGCGAGGCGCACGGGCCGGACATTCTTCTGATAAGCTCGCTTGCCAAAGGCTTCGGCTCGCCGCTGGCAGTCCTGAGCGGAAGCGAAAGATTGGTGCGGATGTTTGATGAGCGAAGCGAGACGCGCGTCCACACCAGCCCGCCTTCCGTCGCCGTGATCAATGCCGCCCGTCGCGCGCTCGACATCAACGACAGCCATGGCGACGAGATCAGATTGCAATTGGCGCGTCTCGTCAGTCGCTTTCGACGCCGACTCAAAGAGTCCGGCTTTGGCGTTTCAGGCGGGCTGTTTCCTGTTCAGACGCTCGCGCCCATCAGCGGGCTTGATGCTCCGACGCTTCACGAACGACTGTTCCGATCAGGCATCAGAACCGTTATTCACCACGCGCGCAACGGAGACGACGCTCTGATCAGTTTCGTCATCAATGCCGGTCACAGCCCTGATGACGTCGACCGCGCAGCGGATGCGCTGGCGGCTGTGACATCAGGGTTTCGAATAGAAGGCAGAGTATCCGCGGGATCATTCCCGGATGGGAGGTTTTAATATGGACGCAAAGTATATCGCCTGGGTGCAACGTTCGCTCAACAGGATATTCGGAGCCAGCCTTGTAACTGATGGCCGCGACAGCGGGCCTTACAGGTCGCTCGTTCGCAGAGTTCAGGCCAAAAACGGATTGCCTGTGACCGGACTGGTGGATTCGCCGACTCAGGACGCCATAATAAAAGATAATGAGCGCAACCGGAATTATATGGTCTGGGTTCAGCGTGCGCTCGAAAGCGATTCCATTTTCACAGACCCGCCGCTCAAGACCCCGCGCGCCAGCGGCAGTTTCAAAAGCTACGGACTCACGCTCGGCATCAAGGCATTTCAGGAACGGCAGAAGCCACCGGGCATTCTCGTAAAGGATGGATTCGTCGGATCGAAAACCGAGATACGGTTGATCGAGAAATGTCGATGCAATCCCCCTGGCTACGTCAAACCCAAGCCGCCGCCTAAACCTGAAGACAATCTGCTTGAACGAGTGCGCAATATGCCCCTCGCCGGACTCACCAGTAATCCTAAAGAACGCGAGCGACTCGACTGCCTCAAGAGGTTTCTGCTGCGCGCGCTCGAAGGCCATCCGGTTGACGACCGCTATAAGAAGGTGACCGACGTTGGTACGCATCGGTTCGTGGAAGATTTCAAAAAGGAATGCGGTGGAAAGACCGGCACTGTTCTTGCCCGCTGCCTCAAGACCAGGCACAACGCTGTGTTGGCTCCCATCAATCATGTTATGGGAGAGATACTTCGATGGCGAGGCGATACGACTGACGGTTGCATCTGCAGCAAAATGGAGGAGTGCGAAGCTGGCCGATTCTTTCTTCGCAAGGCCCGTCAGAAAGAACCTGAAAGCGTGTATACCTGCTTTCGAAACGTCATCGAACCGGGATTCCAGGTATGCCGCCAGCCGTGTCCGCGATGCTCGTAGTGAAATTGCAGCATTGAAATTTCAGGATTGCGACTTACAGATTCAACTCGCACAGGAGGCAAAAAATGAAACGCGCTTCAGACTTTGAGGCTCGATTTTCGGGAAGCTATAACGATTCGATCGGTTTTCGTCAGCCCCATGAATTGATGGAAGAGACAAAACCAGACCCCGCATGGCAAGCGGCCTGGCGATTCGCCTCGGCCATACGAAAGCAGGGCTTCCTGCCGAAAAAACATTTCGTCGACCGCATAGCCCAGCGAGGCATCAGCGAAGGAACCCGCTTCGATCCGCGAACATTTCGACGGGAGTTCTTCCGCGCGCAGCACTATCAACAGACCCGTCCCGGCTATAACCTGCGCATCGCCGTAGTGCGCGACATTCCCGTCCTCTATCGCATGGGCGGCCCGCGCGGCAGCCATATCATTCTGACCGGCGCATTGCCCGCACGCGCTTTGCCGCCCGCTGAAAAAATCAGTCCGCCGCCACAGCGTGAAATCACATGGGAATCGCCTCGAGGGGAAATACAAGATGAAGGGCCTTACTCGCGCCTCGACGGAAAAGACAGAATCGTGACCGGGCCGGGGAGAGATTTCACTGGGAGGCAAAAAGGCAAGATACTCGCCGCGAACCTGCGTCGAAACGCAGGCGCGCTTAAATCTGACGACCCGACTGATCCTTACCAGGTATTGAAGATGCCGGAGCGAAGCGTGAGCCGAGGCATGGGAGGGACGGGGCAGCCGCCCGATATGGCCAGCGTCGATCATATCATTCCTCAAAGCAAAGGCGGCTCGAACAGCTACAGCAACGCTCAGGTGATATCCATAAAGCACAATCGGGATAAAAGGGATAAATGAAATTTCACTGATCCGAAAAAAATCATGCCAGCATCTATGCGCCAGTTGATCGGACAGCCTTTGGCTTATGCGCGAGCAAACCATTCGCGCTTCGTTGCCGAGTTGAAAGATTTCATTCGCTTCCCGACTGTGAGCGCGCAGCCGCGCCGCGCCGACGATATGAAGCGATGCGCCGCGTGGCTCGCCCGTCACCTCGGCGAAATCGGCCTTGATCGCGTCAGCGTCATCACAACAGACGGACATCCTATTGTTTATGCTCGATGGCTTCGCGCTCCTGCTCGACCGACATTGCTCATCTATGGCCACTATGATGTTCAGCCTCCCGATCCGCTCGACGAATGGCGTTCACCGCCATTCGAGCCGACCGTGCGCGGCGATGATATTTTCGGGCGCGGCGCGAGCGACGATAAGGGTCAGATGTTGGCTCACATCAAAGCCATGGAATGTTATCTGAAAACTCTCGGCGCGTTGCCCGTCAACGTGAAGTGCATATTCGAAGGCGAAGAGGAGATCGGCAGCGCGAATCTCATTCGTTTTCTTTCGCAAAACCAACGCGAACTTCGAGCCGACCTCGCCGTGATGTCCGATATGCGAGTGCTCGCGCCCGACCATCCGGCCCTCACCTACTCGATGCGAGGCGCGCTCAGTCTTGAGATCGAAGTGCGCGGGCAGAAGGTCGATCTTCATTCGGGCAACTTCGGCGGAGCGGTTCATAACCCGCTTCAGGCGATGAGCGAAATACTCGCGTCTCTTCACGACCGCAGCGGGAGAGTGACGATACCTCGCTTCTATGATCGCGTGCGAAACGTAAGCGATGAGGAACGCCGGTATCTTGCGCGCACAGGCCCGACCGACGAAGAGATTCTTCTCTACGCCGGGGCTGCGCGCGGATGGGGCGAGCCGGGATTTACGCTCTACGAGCGGACGACCACGCGGCCCGCGCTCACCATCAACGGAATAACGGGCGGCTACGAGGGGCCGGGAGTCAAAGCCGTGATACCAGTCCGCGCTCTGGCCAAGATCAATTTCCGACTGGTCGCCGATCAGGAGCCTGACGAAATAGACCTGCTCTTTCGCCGTCACATCGAGCGCGTCACGCCTCCCACTGTCAGCGCAGCCGTTCGCACACATTTCAAGGCTCGTCCGGCCCGCATCGATCATCGTCACCGGGCTATGCGCGCGGCGGTATCTTCAGCAGTGCGACCTATTTCTTTCAACCCTAATCCCTGCGCCAGCGCGCGGCTTATGGATCGCTCGAAAGACGAGTCGCACCAGTTTTCCCAAACAGTGTCGATCGGAGGGCGATCTTCTTCAGGTATATCGCCCACAGTGATCGGCCCCGGCCCGACGTGGCGATAAACCATGCGGGTGACTAGTTGTTTGAGGTCTCGCACGTTGGCCGGGTACTGGCGTTTGAGCAGGTATTCGCGCACAGGCTCGTCGACCTCCATCGTTTCGCCGTCGAGCCTGAGTTCGCTGATGAAGCGTCGGGCAAGAGGGATTATGTCTTCAGGGCGCTTGCTGAGCGACGGCAGCTTGCACGTCCATGCGGCGATGCGCGAATAGAGATCGCGACGGAATCTGCCCTGCTCCACTTCTGCGAGCAAATCCCTGTTGGTCGCGCACACCAATCGAAAATCGGTCTGTCGCCATACGTTGCTCCCCACGCGCTTATATGTTCGCTCCTGCACGACTCTGAGCAGTTCCGCCTGAAGCGTGAGCGGCAGTTCTCCAACTTCATCCAGAAACAGGGTTCCGCCATCGGCCAGCGCGAACGCTCCGTCACGGGCTGAGACAGCGCCAGTAAACGCGCCCCTTTCGTGTCCGAAGAATTCGCTTCCCGAAAGCTCAGGGACTATAGTGGTGCAGTCCAGCACAACCAGATCGCGTTTGTTGGGTCGGGCATCGAGCGAGTGAATCAGTCGGGCCGCCATCTCTTTGCCCGTTCCGCTCTCTCCTAACAGCAGGACGGAGGCGGAGGTGAAGCATGCGACTTCGACTATCTGGCGCAACGTCGTTATCCATGCGCGGCTTTCTCCGACAAGATTGTTTTGCACTGAGCCAACCAGTGCATCGACTTTGTCCCATCTGCGGAATCGCGCGGCCACTTCTTCGGCGGGGTCTGCGAAATGATCCCACGCGAACACGTCGGAGGCTCCGGCCCTCAGCAGTCGCCACGCATTGCCGTTTGTCAACTCCGCTCGCGAAGCGACTATCGCCAGCACGCGCCCTACTCCGTTGCGGCTGACCTCGCGCAGAAGATCGCAGACGCGACTGGTAATCTCGTCGAAGAAAAGTATGCCTCCGCCTGCGGGCGCATCCGCGTCGAGCGAGCAGGCATCGAATCCCGCGTCGGCGAGAGACGAGACAACTTCGCTTCTGGGGAGCGCATCGCCTGGGCATAAAAAGTGATGCCAGACCTTGATCACGACCAGGCTCCTGCTCGGAGGTTAGGGGGTATTCCCAGTCGATAGAATCGCTCGTTTTATAGCAGCTTTCAGAAGGGTGAACAGGGCGTTGATGGGATCGTTTCCCCATGGAGTCAGCGCAAAGATTCTTCTCTGCGTTGTCCCGCCATCCCGGCGTCAGGAAGCCCTTCCCGGCATTCGCAAGCCCCTATAACGCGCTCTATTTATCGCTTGCGCAGACAAAATCCTGATCAGAGTGCGTGTTCATTTCACTCCATGCCTTTCGATCCGGCGAGGGCGGTTTTGAAGCGGACAAGTCCTGCTCAAAAGCAGGCAGGGGAGAAAAGCAGGCATTGTTCGGATGTCAATCTGAAGATACCTTTAATTGATGCTCCTTGAATACGGCTGTCGAGCCGCGTTCGATCAGGAGTCATCACCAACACGAATAAAAATATCCTACGCTATCTGAGTTTTTGAACCATCGATCCCGTTTCCCGCTCCTCTTCCGGCGATTCCGCCCATTGCCCTTGGGTCGGAGAGTCTGATGGTATAACTACGCTGCGCCTAATATTCATGACGCAAAATGAGATTGCAATGCTACAAATTTTTTGAAGGCGATCATCGAAAGATGGTCGCTCCTTTTTCATCCTGGAATCCCATGCGGCGGAGCAAGTCCTGAAACCTTCCGTCCGAACGCAACAAGTAGAATCGGGGATCGACTTTCAGATAAATAAGCAGTTCCTGATGATCCGCATAAGCTTGTTCGAGCAGGCGCATCGTCTGATCTTTGTCTCCCAGTCCCGCATAAACTCCCGCGATCCCATAGAGCAAACGCGGGTCTTGTTTAGCCATCGCCTCATAAGGTTTGATTATTTCCAGCGCTCGCTTTTTCCTGCCCGAAACGGCCATAATATGCGCAATGCGAGTCGGGTACCACTTCTCCATGTCTTTATACTTGAACTGAGCAAGAGCCTCTTCATACAGGCCCTTCTCTTCATAAGCGAGACCGAGGGCAAGGCGCGCGACTACGAAATCCGGGTCCATCTCAAGGGTCTTGCGGCATTGGTTTATTGCATCGTCGTAGTCGCCAGCATAGTAGAGTACCCATCCCAAGTCACTGTTTATGATGACCGAAAGCGGGTCGAGTTCCAAAGCCTTTCGAGTCTCAGCCACAGCTTCTCCCGTCTTCCCCGTGAGCGTGAGGTATTCGCCATACCAGTGATGGGCGGTAGCGTAATTCGGATTCAGGTCGAGGGCGCGTTTGAACTCTTCTTCGGCTCCCTTCCAGTCCCAGTCATAGCGCATAAGGGTGTAAGCAAGTGAATTATGGGCTTCGGCAAGAGTGGGATCGATTTCAAGAGCTTTCATCGCCGCCGCCTTCGCTTTAGGGTATGTGTCGTGCGGAGAGGAGCCGCCGAAAATGGTGAGCAGATTATAAGCGTCTGCCAGCCCCGCGTATGCCATCGCGTAAGCCGGATCGAGTTCTATCGCTTGCTCGAAAAGTTCTTTGGCTTTGCGGAGACCTTCATACGTCCTCTTGTTCCAGAAATATCTTCCTTTTATATAAGCCTGATATGCCTCGACGTTTTCCGTGAAGTGTTTGGCAAGCCTGCTCTCTTCTTCAGCATTGAGTCTTGCGCTCACCGCCTTCGCCACTCGTCTCGATATTGAATCTTCTATGGCGAATATATCGGTGAATTTTTCATCGAAGGATTCGGCCCAGAGCGCCGATCCGTCCTCGACTTTCAACATCTGCACCGTGACCCGAATCCTGTCGCCCGACCTTTGAATTTTTCCTTCGAGCAAAAGGTTCGCGCCCAGTTCGCGACCCGCTTTCAGGGAATCCGCCTCTGCGTTGTCATATCTCAGCACTGCGCTCGTAGGGCGAACCAGAATTTCTTTTATGTTGCTGAGTTTCGTTATCAGAGCGTCGGCCATCCCCAGTCCCGTGTGATCGTTGATGGCAGGAGACAACTGCTTGAAAGGGAGTACCGCGATTATGTTGCCCGACGGCTGAACATCAACGGGTCGCCGTCTCGCCGATATCCAGATGTAAGAGGCGGCAGCCATAACGATGAGCGATAAAACGGATATGACGAATATGCGGCGGCGGAGAAAAGGGCGAGGAGAAAAAACAGCGCTGACAGACGACGCTTCCTTATCTGCTTCGGAATCTGTTTCGGATTCCTGCGCGCTCGATTGATAAGAATTCCCGGTCAGCGCGTCATCATCAAAGACCGAAACGGCGTCGCCGTTGGCGGATTTCCTGACCGTCGCCACGAAGCTGTATCCGCGACGCGGAACCGTGACGATATAACTATGCTCACTCGGTTGCTCGCCGAGCGCCTTTCTGAGAGACGATATATGGACGTTGAGATTTATTTCCTCGACGAAGGTATCGGGCCAGAGTTTCTCCATCAATTCATTTCTATCGACGACGCGACCGCTGTTTTCAATGAGCAGTAATAGCAGATCGAATGCCTTTGGGGGGAGAGACACAGAGTCTCGTTCGCGAAAAAGAAGGCGTTTTATGGGATCAAGCTGGAATGGTCCGAATTCGTACAACGCTCGCTACTCCCTTTCGTCGCTCTCCAATGGCCATAGCAGAGAACAAAGCTGGCTCATGTTTCCTTAGACTGCAAAGAAAGCCAGGAGCATTTCTGCCGCGTAGCGGCACGCTGAATTTAGCCCGGTCTCTCAAGGCCGGGTTGTTACAGGCGAAAGATACCACGTCGCGTCA
>Ga0187893_10001465_pt1 | contig 56293 bp, 46 predicted proteins | sample MA1701074metaG_FD_139574 | JGI IMG/M metagenome (GOLD analysis project Ga0187893, IMG submission 139574) | White microbial mat communities from a basaltic lava cave in the Kipuka Kanohina Cave System on the Island of Hawaii, USA - MA170107-4 metaG ...
AGAGAATGAGCCTTATTCGCGAGTTCTAAAGTGCGGACCGCGTCGAGCATTCTGTCTGGATTCGCGCTTTGAAGGCCCTGCACGGCGAGTAGAATCTGCTGCTCTTCCGCCTGCCACTCGGAGCTTTTTCGCGTCCAGAACTCCTCGCTGATTTTGCCGTCCAGCTTGTCCAGGTACGCCTGATCGAGCCGCCTGCGCACCGCACTCAACCGCTGCTGCAATCGTTCGCCTTGCTGCCTGCGAATCGCTTCGTCGCGGCCTTTATCGGTGAGCAAGGACTTTTCTAGCTGAATCAGGACGGGATCGGGAATGTGGATGTTCTTCAGGACCTGGCCCAACCGGTCGTCCAAGATTTCCTCGCGGAAGTAGGGGAGCTCGCATTTGCCACGAAAACCGGTGCAGCGGTAGTAGATGTAACGAGCCTTCTTGAGTTCTGCCGTGACCATGCAATCGTCGTAGGCGCACCGGAGCATCCCCCCGAAGGCGAATTCGTGCCGCCGATACTTCGGCTTGTTGTGGCCGCGAAACACGGCCTGCACTTGTTCGAAGAGTTCCGTGCTGACTAGCGGCGTCTGCGTGCCCTGGTAGAGCTTGTCTTCCCAGATGAACTGCCCCCTGTAGAACGGATTCTTGAGTAGCCGCTCGATGTAACCCTTCGCGAGCGCGCACCCGAATTCGACTTTAAGCATATTTCGCACGCTGGCTAGGGAATGCTGGCCTGACGCGTAGAGATCGAACATGCGCCGCGCAATGGGTGATTTCTTGGGGTCAACCTCGATGGTGTGTTCCAGCTTGTTGTTCTGGTAGCCCAGCGGTGGCCGGCTTGGGTAAATGCCTTGCTCGGCTTTTTCACGCATGCCCTTGCGGACTTCTTCGCGTAAGTTCTCGATGTAGTTCCGGGCGATCACGACCTGAATGCCGTGCACCAGCTTGGCCTGAGACTTCGCATCTTTGCTGATGACCTGGCCCTCTTTAGGCAGGTGGATTTCGACTTCGAGGTCCTCAAGCGTCACGCAATCGCGGAAATTGCGGTACAGGCGGTCGGTCTTTTCAACGATGGCCACGCGGCAGCTTGGATTCTCCCGAAAGAAGCGAACCATCTCGCCAAACTGCTTGCGGCCTGTGGTCTTGGCCGTCTCCACGTCGAGGAATTCGCGGACGAGCTTGAAGTCATGGGTGCGCGCATACTCCCGCAGCAGTTTCAACTGGGCCGGAATGGAATAGCCTTCTCGCTCCTGGTCTTTGCTGGAAACTCGCGCATACAGGACGGCCTGCCTCATTTCTCCCTCCGCGTGTTTCGGTCACCTTGCGCCTGGCGCGGAGGGTTGTCAACAGGAGACCGCACGTCCGCCGAAAGTTTCTGCGTTTCGGCGCGATCCCAGGCGTCGAGAATCAGAAAGACTTCGCGCAAGCCACTGAGGGCAGCCTGATCGAGATGTTGCTGTTCAGCGAGTGGTCTTCCTGGGGAGAGGGATTCTTCTGTGGTTTGCTGTGGCTGGACGAGGGTTGGCATAGGAGGGGTTCTTTCGGTGAGGGTCTACTGCGGGGAGCTTCGGGGACGGATGGGCGGTCAGATGCACGAGCTATAGAGGCAAAGAATCGGCCATTACTCAACCAGGCGGACAAAAGAAAATGAGATTGCCCGGCGGGTGGAATGCTTTGCTTGGAAGATTTGGGCTGGCTCCGCTGGACGCGGGCAACGTGGCGCGGACGAGGTTGTACGCGACGGAGGGCGGGAGCGACCCCCGAAGCCCGCAGGGCCGGGGCCGCAGCGCGGCCCAAAACGGGGGGTCGCTCCCGCCCTTTTGACGTACTTGCCCGCGTCCAATTTTGGGGTGTTTTCTTCCCGCATCCCGTTGGCCTGTCGCGGACTTGCGTCCGGGTGGAATAGAGAGTCGTCCAGAGAGTCGTGTAGAGAACCGACTTCCGGCCGGTTCTCTCTCGAATTACCGGTTGCGCGTCGATCTCTCTTGGTGGCTTCCATTATCCATAGGCGGAAAACCGAAAGGAAAACCACAAGGAAAACCGACTGCAAAACGGTTTTCCGCGCGTATCGGTGAAGAAAACCTTCGCTAGGAATGGAGGGGACTGAACGCAGTGAAGTTCTCAACTTTTGCTACGCGTCCCTGACCGGAGGGGATTCAACCAAGGCCTGCCTCAGCTTATTCCAAGTTTCGGCGGATGGATCCCGTAGTGCTTCATTGTAGGCAACCTGCACACGAGGGGGAAGGCTGAGCAACTTCAAATTGGCGAGAGCCGCGGCATAGTTCCCGCCCGAGTCCTGCTCCAACATATCAAACATTGCGTTAACTTTCGCGGGCCAGCTCGCAACCGGATCCGAGACTACATCGATGTGGTGGCGCGCTTCCCACGCTGCCTTTGCGAGCTGACGGTTATGACGGCCGCCTGCAGCGCGATACGCGCCATAAGCGCCGACTGCGGAGACAAGGAAGGCAAAGAAGGCGGCATACCACTCCAGCCGCACGAGAAGCGCGACCGTCCAGGCCAGCAACAGAAACGAAACCAGTCCTAGGACCTTAGCAGCTTGTTGAAAAACGCCAATCGTGTGTCAGGCCGAGCGAAGCGAGGCATCTGCATTTTGCAAAATGTCAAAGAAAATGCAGATTCCTCGCCGCCCTTCGGCGGCTCGGAATGACACGTTTGGAGTTTTTCAACAAACTGTTAGAGAGTCTGCTGCCCCGATAGATGTCAGCCGTTGTTCCGTGCTTCGGCAAGTTAAATGTCCTTCCGGCCAACCCTGTTTATTGTCATTCCCACGATAACCGCCGCGTGTTCAGCCTTGTAGCCTCTCTCTAGCAGGGACATAAACTGGGCGAGTCGCAATGTACTTGCTGAACCGAATTCAGCGGGACGGAACTCCGGGCTGCACACAAACTTGATGTGCTCACGGTCTTGATTGCTCAGAGGCTCCAGTGGATCGTTCTGCGGCAGGATCCCAGCTTTGAAGGCTTGCCAAATCTCCCACACTGCTTTCTGCTGAGCCTCCGGGAGCGAGACGGACCGCGCCCATGCATCCAAACGTCTATTTCTTGATGTTGCGGTCCACCACAGGAGAGCAAGGAAACCGCCGACAAGGGCTAATAGGCTCCAGGCCAACATGGAGGAGTTCCAGCCAAACAACAACTACGATAACTCTATCGGTCGAGCCGCCGGAACGCAAGCTGAACTACTCGTTGTGGCTCAGGCCCGCCCACCCTTTGCTTGGCAAAGGGATGAAGCACCCTATCACGATGATTAACTCCACGGTCGTTTCCTTACGGTGCGTCACGCGCTCGGTGATTCACCCGCCAGGCGTGAGCCGGAAGTTAGATGAAATCTGTGCGGGGGAAGCGGAGGTTTGGGCATAAGATTCGCATTGTGCCACCCGACTATTACCAGGTCTTGAAAATTCCAAGAGACGCTGACTTCAAGCGGATTAAGAACGCGTTTCGCATGCAGATATCGAGGTGGCATCCAGACAGAAACCCCGATCGAGGAGCTCCAGAGAGAACCAGACTCATATTGGAAGCATGGGAAATCCTCAAGGACCCACAAAAAAGGCGAAGCTATGACCTGTCGCGGATGCCTGCAGGAACGAGCGACGAGGGGGCTAGAGCCCAAGAATGGATAAGAAGAGCTCAGGACAATGCCCGGACACAGGCGGAAAGGCCCCTAGCAGAGATTCTTAAGCAGGCAGGCATCAAGACGGCTCGGTGGTTTGTCGGCTGTTCACTTGGCCTCGCAGGGTCCCTGGTCGTCCTTGGCGGTACATTGTGGATGACCAAGAGGTTCGGCGGGTCTGGGCTTGTCTACTGGGTCACGTTTTTCGTTTTGTGGATTGGCATAGCCGTTCTTTGGCAGGTATTCAGGCGGCTGCTTTTTTTCTTTCGCTGCGATGGATGCCATGCATGGGTCGAATTCTATTATGACTGTCCTGCATGTTGCAGGAACGGGTGTTTTGCCTGCACTTCAATGCCATTGCTTGTTAACTTCGTGCAGGTACGCACCGAGTCTTTGTGTAAGTACTGTGGAGCAGTTTTGAAGCGGCGAGAGAGGAACCAAAAGGTAAAAGAGTGGATTCGGTGATGCTCAATCCTGCTCACGCCGGCCCGCAGTCTGCTGATTGTGTCGACCACTTCCAGACAGTATCCTAATTCCCAGGCGCTTCTCCTCGGCATCTTCGTTTGGCATCGTCCGGCCCCTCTCTGATCCCATTATGGCGCGTGAAGCGCGAAGGCTAGTGCTGGACTTGGCTCTATCTTGAGAGCTCTGAAATCGTCGCCTAGGGCGCGCCACTTGTTTGCGGCCACCGCGACGCAGGCGGTTCGTTTTTCCCGCTAACGGTCTGGGATTTGAACTACGGAATAGCTTCCTGGTTTGGCTGAGGTCACCGCCGCTGCGATTTCGGTCAGCCTTCGCCTGATCGGCACCCAGCGTTTTCTATTTGAGTATCACGACTGCCAGTTTCCTGCCTTGGAGTGTCTGCTGGTGGGGAGGCTGGTGTCTGTCGTGAGCAGCACCTCGAAACCTGCCTCTTCAGCAACGCGCAAAGGCTCTCCATTCGAGAGCGTGCTCCAGCCCTGTTCGTTTGCCGTTCGAACAGTATGCTCTTGCAACGCGCTGCGGATGGCCACAGGAGTGCCCTGGTCGAATAGAATTCGCATTATCGAGAGAGGGCGGCAGACAGACTCTGCGCCGTGAATTCCAGCACCGCTTTCACCTGCTCCCGCGTCAGCCCGTCATACAATGCCGCGACCTCGTCGATGGTGAGGCCGTCTTCCAAGTTCTCGAAGACTGCGGCCACGGGAATGCGCGTCCCGCGGAAAACCCAGGCCCCGCTGACCTTTCCGGGTACACTTTCCACCGCCGGGCATTTTGACCAGTCCAAGGTCATGGTGGTTTCCTCGCGTTTCCAATCCTAGCCGAGAGTCGGCCTCCCGCATACCGGTGGTGTTTTCCTCCCGCATTTGGTTGGTCTGCCTGTGAGTTGCCTTCGCCTGCAATCGTGAACCGTCCGGAGAACCGTGCAGAGAACTGACTTACGAGCAGTTCTCTTACGAATTGGGAGTCCGCAGCCTCTTCTTTCGATTTTCCGTCCGGCGGCGCCCCCGGAAAACCGAAAGGAAAACCGCAAGGACAACCGACTTCAGACCGGTTTTCCGCTTGGCTTCGTTGTCGCTGCACGGTTGAGCGGGTAGAATTCCGGGCAAACGAGATTTAGTGAGGTAACAGCCAGGAGGTCGCGCCAGTGGGCGTCGAGAAAGGATATATGACAATCACCATTTCGCTGTGGAATCTGCAAGATCCCAATGGAGAGATTCGTGTCTTTGGATTTCAAGATGCACCTGAGTTTCGAACGACGGGAGGGCTGATTGATCTGCGTCTTCACGAAGTCCTCGAATTCTTGGAGCGCGCAGGATTGAGCCACGAAGAAGCGCAGCAGTTACTGGAAGAAGTGCTCCGACAGCCGCCACGCGTGCATCGGCGTCGTTTTGAGCTATCTCCTGTGCAACTGGAGCGTTTGCGCGAATTCGTGCCTGAATTTATGACGCCGCTTTAATGGCAAAGTCGCATAGATTCAGCATTGTTAGCTCGATCGGGCTCGCAGAATTGGCTGGGTCTTACTAATTGCGTGCGCCATAAACGGGAAGCTGGTGGGCCCCGGGAGACTCCTGAGGGCTTGTGAGGGCTAGCGCTTGCCTGAGGTTACGGCGATGTAGTTCAGTCCGAAAAAATACTTACTAGACTTCTGCTTGGTTCTGTCGATTACGAAGCCGAGCTTGAGATCTGGATACTCGTATACGTGGTATTCCAGAACAGTTCCGGCTGGCGCTTTTGACAGCAAGGTTTTCTCAGCGTTTTCATCTCTGTAGACAGCGACAGGCTTGCCCAGGCGGTGCACCTGATCATCGCTCAGATACTTGAACTCCAGCTCATCGTATCCAATCACACGCAAGCTCTCCGTGTACCCTAGCTGTAAGGCACCCACTCTTCCACCTTCATGCAGAACCACCCAAAGAGGGGGTTGTGAATATGCGAGCACGGAAAGATATGGAAGGGCTTGTGAAACAGGGCCTCCACCTAATGCCATCGGCTGACCAAGGTGCGCGACCTCGTCAGGCGTGAACTCACGCTCCGGTTCACCAAGAATCGACAATACTTGGTTTCGGGTCATTCCTAGTTCCACTCCGGCAATGGCCCTGCCCGGTACAACCGAAACCGCGGACTTATCTTTTGAGCAAGCCACAGACAAGGCTATCCAGGCTACCAAAGCCAAAGACAACGACCGAAACGAACTTCCGCCCCGCAGTTGCATTGTCCTAGTCACCGCCCCTTCTTGGCCAAAAGCTTTTGGGCTTCCTTAGCCACTCGATCAATCTCTATCCGCGCCTTCTTGAGCTTTTCGTCTGACCAAGCTGAGGGGTTCGCCCAATATTCTGCCTTGAAGTGGCACCTCGCGGCCAAGTCAGTGTTGTAGGGGAGCAAATGAAGCGACGCCTCGTTCCACAAGCGTGACAGTTTTTCTTCACGCTGTCTGTCGCGGCCAAGCTCCTTCACGCTACCAATGAAGATTTTAGTTTCGTTTAGCGCTGTGTAGAAGGGTTCCAGGGCGCGCTGGTACTTTTCCACATCTTCTCTATTCGCGGCCCTGATGCGGGAAAACCACTTCCTAGCCAAGTCTATTACGGTCAGCAAGCTCGAGATCGAAATGTCGGTCATTGCTTCTCCCGCACTCGTAATAATAGCTGCTAGAGTCGACGCGCTGGAAACATGCTCCTCCAGAGAAACTCGTTTGGGAGGACTTGGTCCGACTTCATCGCCGCCTAGATTACCATTTCTTGGCGAACACGGAATGGCGCAGGAGAGCCGAAGACCTAGACAGGGTGGCCCACCCGTTGTGTAAGGGTGAGGAGCCTCGGATAGCTCATCCCGAGAGTTCTGAAATCGTCGCCTAGGGCGCGCCACTCCATTCAGCGCGAAACCAGGGATGGTCCGCCTTTCTTACGGTGAAGCCAAGACGGCAAGGGATCCAAGCTGCGGGGCAGCAGTCAGCGGGGGCGCTCTAGGCGGCCGAACAACTGGCCGCCATACTTTTCCGCGCTCCAAGCGCCGGCGTACTGGTCGCGGTAGAAGACCACGCGGGCGCTGAAAGTGCCCATGCCGGGGATGCGGAAGTCCGTGAGCCCGAGCACGGGCGTATCGCCGGCCCAGTGAACCTGCACCGGGATCAGGATGGGCACGTCATGCGTTGCGTACTTGAAACGTGACTTGACGAACCAGGTGTGGCCGCTCAGCCGGGTGACACTCTCGATGACGTAGCGTTCTTCTCCGCTCAAGCCCTCGCGTCCCGTGGTGGTGGACTGCCCCACCAGGGTTGCGCCGTCCAGCATCTGTTCGAACTGCCGGTCGAGCTCCTCCTGCGCGGCGCTGGCCCGCGGCCGGGTGGCCAGCAGGGTCAGGCCGGCCGTTCCCAGCATGGCCGCCAGCATCGCCAGAATCCATCGAGAGCGGCTCAGGGCCATTGGTGAATCCTCCTCTGGGCAATCAGTATGGTGCCATTGGACGCCGCGCACCTCCAAACTATTGGCGCCTGGGCGAGGCCGGCCGCCAGCCGCGGGAGGCCCGAGGCTTGTGCTGGCCTGCGGTGGAGACTATGCTGCTGCCGCCGGGCGGTGGCCCACGGCCGCGCCCGGGGAGGAAGGCCATGGAGAAGTGCTCTCGACGTTCGTTTCTCGGCGCCCTGGCGGGAGGATCGGCGGCGCTGGCAGCGAGTCCCGCGGGGGCGGCCGCGGCGCTCCCGGCTGAAGCGGGCGCGCCGGCGCAGGCGGCGGCCAAAGGGACGCGCCCGCTGATGGTTGCCAGCGCGAACGGGCTCAACTCGCTGGACCTGGGCATGGGCCTGCTCAAGCGCGGGCACGACACGCTCGAGGCGGTCATCGCCGTGGTCACCGTGGTGGAAGATGATCCCGGCGACGACTCCGTGGGCTACGGCGGGCTGCCCAATGAAGACGGCGAGGTCGAGCTGGACGCCAGCGTGATGCATGGCCCCACGCGCCGCGCGGGCGCCGTGGGCAGCGTCCGCCGCATCAAGAACGTCGCCAAGGTGGCGCAGAAAGTGATGGAGCGCACCGACCACTGCCTGCTGGTCGGTCCCGGCGCCGCGCGCTTCGCCCGTGTTCACGGCTTCCCGGACGAGAACCTGCTCACGGAAGAATCGCGGCTCAAGTGGCTCGCCTGGAAGGAGGGCATGAGCGATCAAGACGCCTGGGGCCCCGGCTTGGCCAGCCCGGAATGGAAAGAGAAGACCGCGCAGTTGCTGCCCTCCGGACTTTCGCGGGAGGAGCGGGAAGGCCTGCTGGCGCGCATCCGCGAAACGCTGTTGAATCCGCCCACCGGCACCATCCATTGCTGCGCCGTCAACGAGAAGGGCGACCTCTCCGGCACCACCAGCACGAGCGGCCTGTTCCGCAAGCTGGCCGGGCGCGTGGGCGATTCCCCGATCATCGGCGCGGGGTTGTACGTGGACAACGACGTGGGCGCCGCGGGCTCCACCGGGCGCGGCGAGGAGAACATCAAGGTCTGCGGCGCGCACACCATCGTGGAGATGATGCGGCAGGGCAAGTCGCCTGCGGAGGCCTGCGTGGAAGCATGCCAGCGCATCGTCCGCAACTACAATAACGACCGCGCGCGCCTGGGGAAGTTCGGCATCAACTTCTACGCCCTCAACAAGGACGGCCAGCACGGGGGGGCCACGCTGTGGGGCCCGCAACCCGGCCGCCGGGGCGCGCAGTACGCCTTCCACGACGGCGGCAAAGCCCAGTTGGCGCCCTGCACGCCGCTGCTGCAACGCGCGGGGCCATAGGCCGGCCAGCGGCGGTCCGCTGGAAATCCTGTATCCTCTGCCGGTGGACCGCGCAAACCTGGTGATTATCGGCGGGGGCGTGGTGGGCTGCGCCATCGCCATGGAAGCGGCCGGGCGCCACGACGACGTCTTCCTGCTGGAGGGGCTGCCGCGGCTGGGCCTGGGCGCCAGCACGCGCAATAGCGGCGTGATCCACGCCGGTCTGTATTATCCGCCGGGGTCGCTCAAAGCGCGGCACTGCGTGGCGGGCAACCGCAGGACCTACCAGTTCTGCTCCGCGCACGGCGTGCCGCATCGCCGCACCGGCAAGCTGGTGGTGGCCGCCGGGGAGGAGGAGGAGGAGGCGCTGGCCGGGCTGCAACGCAACGCGGAGGCCAACGGGGTCGAGGGCCTGCGCTGGCTGGACGCCGCGGGCGTGCGCGCGCGCGAGCCGCACATCCGCGGGAGCGCCGGGCTGGAAGTGCCGTCGAGCGGCATCGTCTCGAGCGAAGACCTGGTCAAGGCCTGCGCGCGGATCGCCGCGGAGCGCGGCGCGAACCTGCTGACCCACGCGCGGGTTACGCGGCTCGAGGCCGGGCCCGGCGGCGTGCGCGTGACCAGCGAAGCGGGCGAAATCGAAGCGCGGTGCCTGGTCAACGCCGCCGGCCTCTTCGCCGACGAGGTGGCGGCGCTGCTCGGCAACGGCGAAGCCCGCGGGCGTTACCGCATCTATCCCGTGCGCGGCGAATACTGCGAAGTGGCCCGCGCCAAGTCGCACCTGGTGCACGCCCTAGTCTATCCGCTGCCGCACCAGCACGGCCTGAGCCTCGGCGTGCACCTGACCAAGACGCTATGGGGCACGGTGCTGGTGGGACCCACGGCGCGGTACATCGCCGACAAGAACGACTACGAGCGCGACCGCGAACCGGTGGAGCACTTCGCCCGCGGCGCCCGGCAACTCCTGCCGGAGATCACCGCGGCCGACCTCACGCTGGCCTATACCGGCATTCGCGCCAAGCTATCGGCGCCGGGGGCGGGACCCGCGGACTTCATCGTGGAGCGCGACGCGGCCGTGCCCGCGGCGATTCACCTGGCGGGGATCGATTCGCCGGGACTCACTTCCGCGCTGTCGCTGGCGGAACACGTCGCTACGCTGGTGGATGAAACGCTCGGATAAGAAAGCCACAGAGGACACAGAGGAGAGGCGATTCGAGATTCAAGCAGCAAGAACCAACAAGAACCAGTCAAGCAAAAAACAAACAAGAAACAAAACGGAAAAACAAGAAAAGGAAGAGAAAAGGGAGTGCGGGCCGGTCTGAAGACCGGCGACTACGGGGCTCCGCGGCGAAACCGGGGTTCAGGCGGCTTCGCGGAGGGCGAAGGAGCGGGCGGGCAGCGGCCGGACCGGAGTGACCGAGGCGGCCGCAGGCTGCGGGGCGGGTGTCGCGGGCTTCATCAGCAGTTCGATGGCTTTGCGGACCACGGGGTCTTCGGCCACGGGCAGGCGGCCTTCGTCGGAGTGGCGCTGCACCACGCGCACCGTGGGGGCCACGCCCTCGGCGGGGATGGACTTGCCGCTCGGCGAATAATAGTTCGCCACGGTGAGCATGAGGGCGGCGCCGTCTTCGAGCGGAATCAGCTTCTGCTCGCTGGCGGCGCCCCAGGTGCGATCGCCGACGGTTGACCCGCGCTTGTTCTCGGCGATGGCCGCGGCCAGCACTTCGGCGGCCCCGGCGGTTCCATCCGAGGTGAGCACGGTCAACGCGTGCTTCCAGGCGACTTTGGCGGGGTCGGCCGCGAACTCCTGGCGCGCCACGGTCTGCCCGCGCAGGCTGACGATGGCGCCGGCGGACAGGAACAGCCGCGCGGCGGCGACGCCTTCGCTGATCTCTCCCATCGCGCAATCGCGCATGTCGAGGATCAGCCGGCGGACGCCGGCGCGCTCGATCTGCTGGAGCCGCGCGCGCAACTCTTCGGCCTTGCCGGGCACCAGCGCCGGCACGCGCAAGTAGGCCACCGCGGTTTCCGCGGAATTGGACGCCGGGTCGCCATGCAGCCGCTCGGCGATCAACGCGTTGCTGCCGGGGGCGCCGCGGACGATGTCCAGTTCCTGCGGCTCAGCGCGGCCCTGGCGCAACGAAGTAACGCGCACGCTGGCGCCGGGCTCGCCGGCCAGCAGCAGCCGGGCCTGGCCCAGGGACATTTCCCGCGTGGTGAAGCCGGAGATGTTCTCGAAGATGTCGCCCGCGCGCACGCCGGCCTTGGCCGCGGGGCTCTCCGGCAGGACCGAGACGACGGCCACGTAACCGAAGCGCTTGGAGAGCGCGGCGCCCACTTCGCCCTTGGGCGGGTTGGCGACCTGCTTCTTGTACTCGGCGAATTCGCGGGGGCCCAGGTAGCTCGATTCGGGGTCCAGGGCCTCGAGCAGGCCGTGCAGCGCGCCGTTGGTCACCAGCGGGATGTTGGGCTCCTCCACGTAGTCCTGCTGGATGTGGTGCAGCACCTCGGTGAAGACGGTCAGGGAGCGGTAGGGCTTGTTCTGCGTCTGGCCCAGCACGAACCCCAGCCCCACGTAGAGAAACACCGCAACGGAAAGCGTCAGCACCAGTCCCTTGGTGAAGCGGCCCATGCGGTTCTACCTTCCCCGGCGGGAGCTGAGGTCGCCCGCAGCCGGAATCTTCATTGTAGCACCTATGGGACGTGATTCGTGAGGCGAGATTCGTGACTTGCAGCCACGCTGGGCAAGGGTCCTGCGCCGCGCTGGCGGGTTCAGGGTGAGCCCTTCGCAGCGGTGTGCGAAACCAGAGGGGCGGGGTAAACCCGCCCCGACGAAGACGGGGAGGCGGGCCCCAGGGTGCGCGCTTCACCGCGGGGCGGGGGCAGGATCGGGCGCGTGGGTGAGGTAGGTGTGGGAGATGCGGTCGTGCCAGGCGAGGTGGTCTTCGTCCCAGAGGGGCCAGAGGAAGCCGAGGAAGAGGGCGGCGGCGCTGGCCAGGTAACCGAAGGCGCGCCAGAGGAGCTGGGCCGGCTCGGGCGGGGCGCCGTCGAAGGAGACGACGCGCAGGCCGCGCACCAGCATCCCCGGGGTGACGCCGCCGAAGACGGTGAACAGCGCAAAATACTGCGCGTAGAAGAGGAAGGAGGTGGCGGCGTAGATGAGCGAATCCACTTTGCCCCAGGAGAGCTTGCCGCCGAGCGAGCTGAAGAGAATCAGGAACAGGCCGTAGGAGATGACCAGCAGGCCGGCGGCGAGCAGGCCGGCGGCGCGGCGGTCGGCCAGGTCGGCGACGGGGACCAGCGGGGCGTGCGGGTGATCATTCAGGGCGGCCGCGGAGGCGAAGTCCAGCTCGGGCTGGACGGTGGCGATCTCCATGGTGTCGTTCTGGCGGCCGCGAGCGGCGTAACGCAGGGCGGCGCGCGCGGCGATGGCTTCCAGCTCTTCCTGCGATTCCGGCGCGCGATTATCGGGCGGCGCAGTGTGCGGCGTGGAGACTTCACAGGCCGCGGGAGGCCCCGGCGGCGCCAGCACGGAGGCGTGCGCCGCCGCATCGGCCTCGTCGGCCAGGAGCAGGCCGCGGCCGTCAGGCACAAACGGCAGGTCGGATTGCGGCGCATCGTTGGGATCGCGCTGGCGGCGGGCTCGGTAAGCCTCCACGCGACTGGAGACTTCGCGGCGCCACTCGGGTTGCGGATGCGCATCGGCATTGAGGGCGGGCGCGGCCGTGCCCCACACCGGGGCCGTGCCGGCGCGAGCGGCAACCTCGGCGCGCGCGGCGGCGGCCGGGAGGGCCACGGGGAGCACGGTGATGGGCTTGACCTTGGGCGAGAGGGCGGCCACCGGTTCGGGTTCCGCATCGCGAGCGGCCAACGGCGCCTCGCCGCCTTGCGTGTCGCCGGGTTCCGGGGAGGCGGCCAAAGTCTCGGGCACAAGTTCAGCCGCAGGCGAGGGCGCATCCGCGGCAGCGGCCGGCGCCAGGTCAATGGTGGCCTCGGGAAGCTCGGCGGCTTCCGCCGGCGCCGGTTCGCTTTCCACGGCGGTAAGCGAAACGGGCGACTCAACGGGCAGGGTGATCTCCGCGGGCATTTGTGCGGTTGCGGGCTCCTGCATCGCAGCGGCAGCGTCTGCGGAATCCACCGCGGCCGGGATTTCGAGGGCCACGGCGGAGGCCTCCGCCATGCAGGCGGCGGCAGGGGGGGCCGCGGCTGGAGCGGGCGAGGGATTGGTGGGCGGCAGTTCCGGAGTGGCCAAGGCAGGCATCGGGGCGCCAGGGGCCGGGTCGGACGCCGCCGGGACGGAATCGGATACAGCAGCGGGCGGCTCCGTCTCGACCGGGTGCAGGCCCGCTTGGCCGGCGGGCGCGGCGGCCGGCTCCGGGGGCGGGCCGATGCGGCGCACAGGACGGCGGCGCGGCGGACGGTCGAGCTTAGGAATGGCCAGGGCCGCGGGGACGATCGGCTCTACCGTTTCCACCGCGGCTTCGTCAGCAGGGGGCTCGGCCACGGCCGTGGTGGCGGGCACAGTGGCGGCGGGCGCCGCGGCAGCGGGCCTGGCGCGTCGAGGAGCGGGCGCAGCCGGCGCATCCGCCGGGCGCGACACCTCCGCCGTCAAATCGGTTTCGGTGGTGAGCGAAGCTGGTACGGGCAGGCTCTTCAGCAGGTCGCGCTCAAAGGCCGCGCTGTGGTCCACGACGGCGCCTTCAGCGGGCAGTTCGTCGGGGAAAGAGGTGTAGCGCCGCCGGCGTGGTTCGGGCGGCGCGGCCGCCGGAGCTTCCAGCGGCGAAACACACACGTAGCAGGTACGTGCGCTTGCGCTGTTGACAGCGCCACAGTTCGAGCAGTTTTGGAGCACCGGTCCGTTTTGCGCTGCGGACGGTACGGGGGCATGGTAACCAGCAAAGCCGCCCCGCGGACGGAATTTCGTAGGAGGATGTTTCGTGTCGGTGACGGGGCAGAAGGCAGAAGGTAGAAAGCACCAGGGAATTGAGCCATTGGGCCATCGGGCCATTGAGTGATTTGGTGATTTCGTGATTGGAATGATTGAAGGCAGTGGCGCAATGGCCTAATGACGCAATGGCGCGATCAAGACTGGCGGAGGAGGAGGGATTCGAACCCCCGGGACCCTTGCGAGCCCAACGGTTTTCAAGACCGCCGCCTTCAACCACTCGGCCACTCCTCCACTCTCTAAGCTACCACGGGTGGCCGTCCCCGATGGTTCCGCCGAAATGAGCGCTGCCGTTACGGTGACGTTTTCAAGTTTCCAGGTGCAGCGGCAGTCCCGGTCGCCCATCCGCGGATTTCCAAGCCGTCCCATTTCTTCCGCTTCATCCGGCCAGAGTTAACATCGAGGAGGAACACGCGGTTGACTTGGCGCAGACGAAGGGTTTCGCCGACATAAACGTTCAAGAGGAGTTTCCTGCCGTCGGGTGACCACACTGGGACAGCATCAAAGGTGTACCACGGGGTGAAAACGCTGCGAAGTCCGCCCCCCACGGTTTTCAGGACCTTTTCGCCGGCGCCATCGGGCCGGATGATGCGACACTCCTTGAATGTGGAATCGAAGTAGGCGATCCATTCCCCCGTAGGGGACCAGGCCGGGCTGCGGCCCTGGGCAAGAGCCCTTTCGGTTCTGGAATGCAATTCCAGAATCACGATGGCCGGGTCCTCACGGGGGCCTCGTTCGAAAGCAAGCTGCGATCCATCCGGCGACCAGGTTAGATTGCCGATCCGGGACTTCTCCGTAGAGCCCAGCGGCAAGGCTTCGCCCGTTGCGGTATCCAGAAGGTACAGACGCTGCCCGAGAAGGAAAGCTACCTTCGAATTGTCCGGGGAAATCGCCGGGTACTCCACCTCGGCGTCGAAGCCTGTGTCTGCATACTTGGTTCTGACCCTTCCCAGAGGAAACGTCGTCACCCTGCCTTCCTGGACAAAATAGAGCCCCAAGCCCTGCCGCAGCGGGGTTTCCAAGTATTTCCTGCTATGCAGCGAGACTTGCAAAGGAACCTCTCGGGCTGATTCATCCGGAACGTCGAGAGCCCACGCGACCAAGTTTCCATCACGGGAAAGACTGGGTACGCTTCTGCCCCGCGGCTCGATGTCCACGGAGCCGCCCGGACCAACAAGAAAGAGACCGGAGTACATCCCCCCAAAAAGCAGGAGGGAGTCCGGCATAGAGAAGGTCCACTCGTCAGCCGAGAGGGGTACACAGGCGCAGAATTCAACCGTGAACGGCGGGCTCCGCACACCATCATCACTGACAATCAGTTGCAACGCGTAGCGACCTGCCACGGTGGGAACAAACGTGGGCGTAGCCGTGTCGGCGCTCGTGAGCAAAGGGAGTCTTCCGTCAGGTGCGGACTCGAAGGACCATTCGTACTTTAGCGGCCTTCCCGTTCCGGAGTGCGAACGGGCGCCATCCAGCTGGGCCAGCTGGCCCACTTTGGGGCACCCGGTCAGTCGAGCTATCGCCGTGGGAGCTTTACGCGGAATATCCCAGATGGGCGCCACGGGAGCCGCGCTGCTGCTCGCGACCTGCACATACTTATCCAGGGATTCTCCGATCGGCAGGCACAGGATGCCGTACCACCAGTTGTTGCTTGTGTTGGCACATTCTCGTGAAGCATCGGTGGATTCCACGGAAATTTCCCCATACTGAGCGGGAACGCCCCGGTAAGAACGACCACGCCATTGCCAATCCAGTTGGGTGCCCGCGGTGTCGGAATAGAACTCTCCTTCCCAAGTCGCAGCACCCGTTCGGTTTGCCAGGCCGACTCCATCGGGCACGAAGAACTGAATCCCTGTAAGAAAGACACTTCCAGAAAAGGAGAGCGGGACGACCGTGTGGTATTGGTTTGTTGCCGGGTCGTAGGTCGAACGGGAGCCTTGCGCGGCGGCCGAATAAGTGATGCTTCCGTCAGGCCCGGCGATGCTGTAAGCAGTTCCGTTCGCCGTGAAGCGCAGTCTCGAATTGCGGAAATAGATTCTGGTTTGATTGGGACCGACCCCACGCGCTCTGATTGTGCTGAAGAACCAGATCAGCGACCAGCGGCGGATGTCCCTGCCTGCGAAGTTCGCCGCCAGCGCGCTCTTCTGCGTCGTGGGTGACGCGGTGTGCGCGTGCGCGGGCAGGGCGGGCGCGACCCCAAGGGCCAGCGCCACCCCTGCCAATAACACGAGGGCTTTTGGACATCCTGGTATGCCAGCCGGACCGACTCGCATGGGAGCCTCCATTACCTCACGGGAGAGGGTAGGGAGGCCGGGCCGCGGCAAACAAGCGGCAAGGTGCGACAAAGGCTCGAAAGAGTGCGACATCGGCCCGGCTGGCCCGCCAGGGCGAAAGCCAGTGAGTCTGCCAGGGGGCCGCGACTCGCAAAATCTGGTGGAGGGACGCCTGGAGAAGAAGCAGGGCGATGCTGTGCTAGCTCACACGTTCATTGGCCAGACAGTTCGATCGTCGCAAAAAGCGGCCTAGTGGACGGTGGGTTGGGGGGGCCAGTCGGGAGCGAAGTCAATGCCCCAGAAGTGCGGGGCGGGAGTGAGGAACTCGAGGCCGACGCGCTGGCCCTTCTTGGAGGAGTCGCCGAGATAGACGACGCGGCATTCCAGCTCTTCGTCGGTGAGGGGGTTGCGCACCACGACGATGTCGCCTTCGGCGATCTGCTGGTTGAGGTAGAGCAGGCAGCCGTGGGCGCTGACCAGGATGGTCTCGCTGGCTTCGCGATAACTGCGGCCCAGGGCGTTCTTTCCCGCGGCGGCCACGGGCACCTTGGCGAAGACGCGCGAAGAGCGGCGCTTGTTGTCGGGCACGGGCGCGGCGTGGGCCTGACTCATGGTGAGCGAAATGTTGCACCCGCGCCGCGCCCGAAGTCAAGGGCGGACGGCCCGGGGCAGCGTAGTGCCCTGAGGTGAATCCGTTGCCCGGGCCATCGGCGCGGGCTAGCCACTGGCGGCCCGCTTCTAGCAGCTTGTTGAAAAACGCTTTTGACTGTCATCCGGAGCGAAGCGAAGGATCTGCATCTTGCAGAAAACGCCAGGAAATGCAGATTCCTCGCCGGCTGGGGCGGCTGGGAATGACAACGTTCTGGTTTTTTCAACAAGCTCCTAGTAGGCTTTGCACGGCGATGGGCCGGCCGGCGCCGGCGCGGAACATGAGCGTGCAGCGGATCAACGCGGGCAGGCAGGGCGCAGCATACGGCGCGGAGGTGAAGCGCCTGGCGGAGGGGCGGGCTATCGAGCGCATCTACGCGCGCGACGCCTCGTTGTGGAAGTCCGACGAGGCGCACCAGAAAGTGATCCGCAACCGGCTGGGGTGGCTGGATTCCGACGAGGCGATGCGGGGCGAGACGGCCGCCCTGGAGCAGTTCGCCGGCGAAGTCCGGGCCGCGGGCTTGCGCGACGTGGTGCTGCTGGGCATGGGCGGCTCCAGCCTAGCCCCGGAGGTGTTCTCCCTGGTGTTCCCCGCGCCGGGCCCGCCGCGGCAGCGGATGTTCGTGCTGGACAGCACCGACCCAGCGTCGGTGCTGGGCGTGGAGCGCGCGGTGAAGCTGCCGCAGACTTTGTTCGTGGTGGCCAGCAAGTCCGGGAAGACCATCGAGACGCTATCGCAGTTCCGCTACTTCCACAACGCGGTGGCCTACGCCGGTGTGACGCCGCCGGGGCAGAACTTCGTGGCCATCACCGACGCGGGTTCGTACCTCGAGGAGCTGGCGCGCGAGCACCGGTTCCGGCGCGCGTTCCTCAACCCGGCGGACATCGGCGGGCGCTACTCGGCCATTTCCTTCTTTGGGCTGGTCCCCGCGGCGCTGTGGGGCGTGAGGCTGGACGAGACGCTGGCTTCGTGCGCGGCGATGCGGGAAGCCTGCGGGGCCCGGGCGCCGGGGGAGGCGAACCCGGCGCTGACGCTGGGGGCGCTGCTGGGCACGGTGGCGCAGCAGGGGGTGAACAAGCTGTTCCTTCTGGCGACGCCGTCGCTCACGACACTGGGCTGCTGGATCGAGCAACTGGTGGCGGAGAGCACGGGTAAGGAAGGAAAAGGCGTGGTGCCGGTGGCCGGAGAAGTGGCGGGGCCGCCGGAGCTATTTGCGGAGGGGGCCGTGGCGGCCCTGATGCTGGAGGGCGAGGATCGCGCGCCGCTGGAGGCGCTGCTGAAATCGCTGGAAGACCGCGGGGTTCCGGTGGCCGAGATTGGCCTGGCCCGGCGCGAGGAACTGGCCGCCGAGTTCTACAAGTGGGAACTGGCCACGGCGGTGGCCGGCGTCACCCTGCGGATCAATCCCTTCGACGAACCCAACGTGCAGGAGAGCAAGGATAATACCGGGCGCATGCTGGACGAGTTCGCCAAGACCCGGATCATCCCGGCGGGCGTGCCGCGGCTGGCGGAGGGCGAGATCGGCTTGTACGCGGACGGCGTGGCGCGCAACCGCATCTTCACGCGGGAAATCGCCGCGGCGCTGCGCACGTTTTTTGCCGACCGGCTGGCGGGGGATTACCTGAGCATCCTGGCGTATCTCGACCGCAACGCGGAAAACGCGCGGCGGCTGGAGGCGCTGCGGCTGTTGCTGCGCGACCACCTGAAAATGCCGGTGCTGCTGGGCTATGGCCCGCGGCTGCTGCACTCCATCGGGCAACTCTACAAGGGCGGGCCATCGCAGGGGATGTTCCTGCAATTGACCGCCGCCGATGCGGAAGACGCGGCCATCCCCGGCGCCGCGTACACCTTTGGCCAGCTTAAGATGGCCCAGGCGCTGGGCGACATGCAGTCGCTGGTGAAGCGGGACAAGCCTGCCGTGCGCCTGCACATGAAGGGCGGGGCCGCCGCGGGACTGCCGCAGGTGCAGTCGCTGATCGAGGCCGCGCTCAAGTCGTAGGCGGAGGACGGATCTCCAGGTCTGTCCAGTTCCAAAGAGCCAACAAGGGACGCAGGGGGCCGGGAGTGATCAAGGCGCCGCCTTGGCGGCTTTAGCAGCGGACAGACCTGGAGGTCTGTCCAGTTCCAAACAGCCAACAAGGGAACGCAGGGGGCCGGGAGTGATCAAGGCGCCGCCTTGGCGGCTTTAGCAGCGGACAGACCTGGAGGTCTGTCCTACAGATATGATTCTCTCGGGCGACATTGGGGGAACCAAGTGCCGGCTGGCGCTGTACGACCCGGCGAGCTTCGGGCGCGGCGCAGGCGGCGCCGAGGGGCGGCCGCGGCCGGTGGCCGACCAGCGTTTCGAGGTGAAGGACTGGGGCTCGCTCGAAGAGGTGGCCGCTGATTTCTTGCGCACCACGGGGGCGCGGCTCACCGCGGCGGGGTTCGGGGTGGCCGGGCCGGTGATCGGCTACCGGGTCAAGGCCACCAACATCCCGTGGGTGGTGGACGGGCCGGCGCTGGAACGGCGCCTGAAGCTGCCGCGCGTCACCCTGCTGAACGACCTCGAATCCATCGGTTACGGCGTGGGCCTGCTCGAACCGGCCGATCTTTTCGCGCTCAACTCGGGCCGGGCGCAGACCGGGGCGAACCAGGCGGTGATCGCCGCGGGCACCGGCCTGGGCGAAGCGATGATTTTCCGGCGCGGCGCCCAGCCGGTGGTGATCGCCACCGAAGGCGGGCACACCGACTTCGCTCCCCGTAATGAGGAAGAGATCGGGCTGCTGCGCTTCCTCCAGTCGCGCCATGCGCAGGTGAGCTGGGAACTGGTGCTGAGCGGCAAGGCGTTCCAGGCCATCCACGAGTACCTGGCGCCCGAGGTGCGGCATCCCGGGTTCGACGACCCGGGGACCGACGCGGCGCCGGAGATTAGCGCCGGGGCGCGCGAGAAGAGCTGCGCGGCGTGCGTGCGGACGCACCAACTGTGGGCCACGCTGTATGGCGCGGAAGCCGGCAACCTGGCCATGAAGATGCTGGCGCTGGGCGGGGTATTCGTCGGCGGGGGCATCGCCGTCAAGCTGCTCGACACCCTGCGCGACGGGCGGTTCTTCGAGGCCTTCTGCAACAAGTCCCACTTCCACCAGTTGCTCGAACAAATCCCCGTCTCCATCGTGATGAACGAAGAGACGCCGCTGGTCGGCGCGGCGGCTATCGCCGCCCGGTAGGATAGCGGCCGGGTAGGGGCCGGGTCTGTCCAGGTCCACATACAGTCAAGGCGGGGCCCAAGGAAGCCGGGAGTGATCCAGCGCCGCTTTGGCGGTGTTGCAGTGGACAGACCTGGAGGTGTGTCCAACCGGCGCAGTCAGCGGCGGCAGCGATAGACGAAGGCGGGGGGAATATTCAGGAGCACGGTGGAGCCGGTGGCGATGTGGCTGAAGTAGTTGCGCAGCAGCTTGCGGAAGCGCCGGCCGCGGGGCAATTGCGCGGCGCCTTGATAGGCGAAGGTGACGAATTGGCCGGCCGGGCGCAGCGCGGTCATCATCGCGTCGAGGCACTCCGCTTGCAACCTGGCGCCGAAGGAGGCCCAGGGCAAACCGGAGATGACGCAATCCACCTGGGAGATGCCTTCGCGGTCGCAGATGGCGCGTAAGTTGCGGACGTCGTCCTGATGCAGCCGCTGGCCGGGGAAGCGCTGGCGCAGGATTTCCGCGAACTTGGGGTTCAGCTCGATCATCACGAATTTGCAGCCGGGAGAAAGCCGGGGAAGGATGGCCCTGGTGAACGAGCCGGTGCCCGCGCCGAGCTCGACCACCGCGCGGGCCAGCTCGAGCTCCAGCCCGGCCACCATCTCGCGGGCCAGGAACTGGGAACTGGGCGCCACCGCGCCGGTGATGGCCGGTTGCAGGACGTATTCGCGGAAGAACTTGGACTGCTCCCAGAGATTCAGCCGAGCGGGCAAAAGCGCTCCGTCGTTCGCGACAGGCCCCGGTGCAGGTTGCGCGGCCTCCAGCCGGGCGGAAAGGACCTTGAAACGCGCGTTGTCATGGTAGCGCACTCAGGGGAATCTGTCCGGCAGGTGGCAAGGGCCAGGGGCCCTGCGGTGTTCCTTCCGGTAGAGCTGGGCGACCTGGACTCGTCCGGCTGCGGCTACGGGGCCAGCCAGCGTGGCAGGGCCAGGGTCAGCGGCGGGACGTAAGTCACCAGCGCCACCGTCACCAGGAAGATCGCCACCATGGGCAACACAGACCGGAACACCACGCCGATGGGCTTGGCGAAGCGCGATGAGGCAATGAACAGGTTCTCCCCCACCGGCGGCATCAGGTAACCCAGCTCGGCATTGACCAGGAAGATGATGCCCAGGTGCACCGGGTCGATGCCGAAGGCGTGCCCCAGCGGAACCATCAGCGGCACCACAATGACGATGGCGGAGTAGATGTCCATGAGCGCGCCCACCAGGATGAGGAAGAGGTTAAGCAGCAGCAAGAAGGCCCACGGAGAATGCACCGAGGAGGTGACCCAAGCGACGGCGCGGGAGGGAACCTGCCACGCCGAGGATCAGCAGGATGCCGCCGACCAGGAAGCCGCATTCGGTCATCACCCGGGGCAGGTCGCGGGTCAGGCGCAGGTCTCGGTAGATCAGTGTTTCGGCGACGATGGCGTAGAAGGCGGTGAGGGCGGCCGACTCCACCGGCGTGGCCAGCCCGCCAAAGAGCCCGGCGAAGGCCACCAGGGGCACCAGCAGTTCCCACTTGCACCGTCCTTGCTGAGGGCAATGGCCGCGCCCCACGAAGCCGCGGCCCAATAGAGCAGGGGCACGTCCTGCGGGCGGAGCCGCCGCGTGGCCGCGGCCGCGTCTTCCCGGAGGGCCTGCTCGAACCCGGGGACGCGCAGTACGAGCCCCCGCAGGGCGTAGTTGCGCGCGCGCAGGTACAGGCGGCGGGCGCGGTCGCGGCGCACCTGGGCCACGGCGAGGTCGCGCGACTCCAGCGCCTCGGCCTCCTGCTGCACGAAGGCGTAGCTGTACTGCGTGAATCCGCTGGCGGCCGCCAGCAGCAACCCGCGGCGCCGGGGGCTCTCGGCGAGCAGGCCCTCGATGAGCTTCAGGCTGAAGGGCACGGCGTCGCGGATCAGCTCCAGGTCGTCGCTCGAAAACGTGCCGCCCGAAGACCGGCTGGCCAGCGCGTCGCCCAGCTTGTTGACGGCGAGTTTCTTCACCGAACAACCCGCGGCCAGAAAGGCCAGCAGGAAGGTCAGCATGGCCAGGATCCAAATGCGGATGGGGGTGCGGGCCGTATCTTGCGTTGGCGCGTTGGTCATAAGCCCTCCTTGGCAGTCGCCGGGGCTGGGGTGCTCGAACCGGCGCAGGGTAGGAGGGGGCGGGAACGACATGCAATCGGCAAGGCCCGACAGCGGCTCGGCAAAGGGCGACACCCCCCCTGCCCCTCGATGCCGAGGCCCGGGCGTGGGAGACTCGCCTGGCCCCAACCTGGGAGGATTGAATGACTTACCAAACGGGGAGTAGGTCGGGCGGGGTTACTTCGCCGGGGGCGGGGCGCGCGAGCGCCGCTCTCGCTACGATTTTGCCACCTTCCACTTTGCACCTGGCGCGACTACAATCCCCCGCACCGAGCCCGAGCGGCCAGTCACCTGACACAAGTCACCAGCCACGGAGGCCCACGGCCATGACCAAACGCCTTTTTGCCGCAACCCTGCTCTATGCCGCCCTCACCGCCCCGGGGCCGGCCCAGGGACAGGTCACCGCGATACGCGCGGGGAACTTGATTGATCCGGCCACGGGCAAAGTAGCGCGCAACCAGGTGATTGTGGTGCGCGACGGGAAGATCACCGAGGTCAGCGCCACCGCGACGATTCCGCCGGGCGCGCAGGTGATTGACCTGTCGTCGAGCTGGGTGATGCCCGGCCTGATGGACGCACACACGCACCTGACGGCGGGCCCGGCGCCGGGGACGCCCGCGCCGGTGATCGTCCCTTACTTGAGCGAGAGCACCGGGCTGCGCGCGCGGCGCGGCGCGGCCAACGCGCGCAACATTCTCGAAGCGGGCTTCACCGCGGTGCGCGACGTGGGCAATGACGCCGAATACGCCGCGGTGGATCTGCGCCGCGCCATCGAACGCGGCTGGACCCCCGGTCCCACCATGCTCACCACCGGGAAAATCATCGCGGCGTTCGGCGGGCAATCGAGCGGGGTCCCCTCCGAGCAGGGGCCATTCTGGCGGCACGAGTACCTCGACGCGGACACCCCCGACGAAATCCGCAAGGCCGTGCGGCGCAACATCTATTACGGCGCCAACGCCATCAAGCTGGTGGCCGACCACAACGCCTACTTCTATTCGCCGGCCGAAGTGAAGGCGGCGGTGGAGAAGTCGCACGCCGCCGGGCTGACCTGCGGCATCCACGTTTATGGCGGCGAAGCGGCGCGCAACGTCATCCTAGGCGGGCCGGATTCGATAGAGCACGGCTTCACGCTCTGCGACGAGTTGCTGCAATTGATGAAAGACCGCGGCGTGGTGCTGGTGGGCACCGACTTCCCCGAGGCGCACCTGAACCTGATGGGCTTCAACCCGGTGAGCGGCGGGCAGACGCTGAGCCAGCAAATCGCGGACCGGCTGCGCCGCGCGCACGGCCTCGGCGTGAAGATGGCCTTCGGCACCGACGTATTCATGGACATGCCGGGGAAGACGCGCGCCGACCTGATGTTCGACTACCTCGAGGTATGGACCGCCGCCGGCGTCCCCGCCCCGGCCATCCTCAAGGCCATGACCACCAACGCCGCGGAACTCTTCCGCTGGCAGGGGCAGCGCGGGTGGATGGCCCCCGGCCACGCCGCGGACATCAATGCCACGCCGCAGAACCCGCTCGAGGACATCCAGGCGCTGCGCCGCGTCCATTTTGTGATGAAAGACGGACGTATCATCCGGAAGTGAGGCAGAGATGTCATCCCCTGGCGCCGCGGCCCGGCTGCTGGTCCTCTTGGGCCTTTGTGTTCTTGCGCCGTCGCACGGTTCCCAGGCGCCCGCCGCGCCCACGCGCGTGGTCATCGCCGCCAGCGCCGTGCTGGACGGCAGGGGCGGCGTGCTGCGCAACACGCGCATCGTGGTGGAAGGCTCGAAGATAGTCGCGCTGGACCCCCGGGCCGGGCCGGTCACTTACGACCTGCGCGGGCTGACGGTTTCTCCCGGGTGGATTGACGCGCACGTCCACCTGAACTGGAGCTTCGACGAAAACGGCAAGAACACCAACGGGGGAGAAGCGGGCCCGCAGGCGGCGCTGCGCGCCGCGGCCAACGCCTGGGCCACGCTCCAGGCCGGCTTCACCACGGTGCAAACCGTGGGCTCGCCTAACGACCTGGCCCTGCGCAACGCGGTGGCGCGGGGCCAGCTCCCCGGCCCGCGCATTCTGGCGGTGGCCGAGTCGCTGGCCGGGCAGGGGGAAAAGTCCGGCACGCCCGAGGAGCTGCGCGCCTTCCTGCGCAGGCAGAAGGACGCCGGCGCCGACCTGGTGAAGATTTACGCGGCGGGCAGCATGCGCCAGGGAACCAAGACACTCTCGCAGGAACAACTGGACGCCCTGTGCGGGGAGGGAAAGAAGCTCGGTCTGCGCACGCTGGTGCACGCCTACCGCGACGCGGTGCCCGCGGCCACGCTCGCCGGATGCACGCAAATCGAACACGGCGTGGGCGCCACCGACGAGGACTTGAAGCTGATGGCGGAGCGCGGCACTTACCTCGACCCGCAGGCCGGCCTGCTCATCAAGAACTACATCCTGCACAAGGAACAATACGCGGGTACGCCTTTCTTCCCCACTACGGTGGACGGTTTCGAGCGCTTCAAAGAAGCGCTGGCGATGAACGTGGAGTTCTTCCGTCGCGCGGTAAAGATCCCGGGCCTGAAGATTGTCTTCGGCACGGACGCAACGGCCGGCGCGCACGGGCGCAACGCCGAGGAGTTCATTGACCGGGTGAACGACGCGGGGGTGGACCCCATGGCCGCCCTGGTGTCCGGCAGTTCGCTGGGCGCGGAAGCGGTGGGCATGGCGGATCAGATCGGCTCGATTGCGCCGGGGATGGAAGCGGACATCATCGCGCTCGACGGCGACCCGCTGAAAGACATCACCGCCGTGCGGCGCGTGGTGTTCGTGATGAAGGGAGGCGTGGTTTACAAGAACCTGCCCCGGCCGAGGCGCTGAGCGGCCCCGTTGCCAGTCACGGCCGCCGATGATAGTTCGGGTACGGGGGCCGCTTGTGCCGGGGCAGCGGGTTCTTCTTGAGGGCGTCGAGCACCAGCTCGACGGCCTTTTCGAGTTGCGGGTCGCGGCCTTCGCGCACCAGCTTGGGGTCGTGCTCGACCTCCACATCGGCGGCCACGCCCGCGTTCTCCACGTCCCAGGCGCCGTTGGGGTTCCAGAAGGCCAGGCGCGGCGCGGTGACGTTGCCGCCGTCCACCAGCGGGGGGTAATCGTAGATGCCCACCAGGCCGCCCCAGGTGCGCTTGCCCACCAGCGGGCCGAGCCCGGCCTTGCGGAACATCCACGGCATGGCGTCGCCGCCGGAGCCGGCGAATTCGTTGATGATCATCGCTTTCGGCCCGAAGATGGCGGCGAAGGGCGTGGTGAAGTCGGCGCCTTCGCGGGTGTGCCAGTAGCTGAGCAGCGGGCGGCGCAAGTAGTCAATCACGTAGTCGGCCACCAGGCCGCCGCCGTTGAAGCGCTCGTCAATCACCGCGGCATCCTTGCCCACCTGCGCGAAGAAGTAGCGGTTGAAGAAGGTCCAGCCGCCGCCCGCGCCGCCGGTATTCGGCATGTAGATGTAGGCGACTTTGCCGGCGGTCATCTGGTCCACTTTGCGGCGGTTGGTTTCGATCCAGTCGAAGGCGCGCAATTGGGACTCGCTGCCGACGGGAACGACGGTGACTTCGCGCGCACCTGCGCCGTGGGGGTCCGGCCCCACCTGGATGACCACCTGGCGGTTGGCCGTGGACTCGAACGCGGCGTAGAGGTTGTCGCTGGCGCGCAGGTCGCGCCCGTTGACCGCCAGCAGGTACTCGCCGGCCACCACGTTCACGCCGGGCTGGGTGAGCGGGGCGCGGAGCTGGGGGTTCCAGTTCTCGCCATTGAGCACTTTGGCGAAGCGGTAGCGGCCGTTCTCGACTTTGTAGTCGGCGCCGAGCAGCCCGCCGGGAACCGCGCGGGCCTGCGGTGTGTCGCCGCCGCTGACGTAGGTGTGGCCCAGCGAAAGCTCGCCCAGCATTTCGTCGAAAAGGTAGTTCAGGTCGGAGCGGTGCGCCACCGACCCGAGGTAAGCGGCGTACTTCTTCTGCGTGGCCGGGATGTCCAGGCCGTGAGCGCCGGGGTCGTAGAGGAAGTCGCGCTCGATGCGCCACACTTCGCGGTACATCTGCTCCCATTCGGCGCGGGGGTCCACGCGCATCTCCATGGTGTCGAGGCGCAACTGGCCTTCACCGGCCCTGGGCGGGGCGGCGGCGCCGGCGATGAACCAGCGGTCGTTGCCGAGGCGGTAGAGGACCTTGTCGGCGTTGGCGGAGACGTCGAAGAAAGTGGCGCTGTCGAGGAATTTTTCGGCGCGGCGCTTCTCCAGCTCGAAGCGCTGGATGGTCACGCCGCTGACGCCCTGCACCGGCGCTGGGGCGCCCTCGGCGAGGAAGACGATGCCGGTCTTGCCGGTGATCAGCCCCACGTAGTTCCGCACCGGGACGGGCAGGGCCAGGATGCGCTGGCCGATGCCGTCGAAATCAATCTCGACCTGGGGCGGCTCCTTCTTGTCGGCCGGTTTCTCCGCGGGCTTTTCCGCGGGCTTGGCTTCGGCGGCGGGCGCGGGCGCAGGGTCCTTCTTGGGCGGTTCGACCTTCTCTTCGTCGCTTTCGGGCGCGAGCGGCGAAGGCGCGTCTTTCTTCAGGACCACCACGTAAACGCTGCGCGTGGCGGGCCGGCCGGTGCTGGACATGTCCAGCCAGCCGGTGTTGAGGGCCAGGTCGGTGCTGGCGGTGAAGTAGATTTGTTTGCCGTTAGGGTCGAAGGCGGCGTAGCGGACGTCGCTCATGCCGTCGGTGATTTGCGCGCTCTTGCCTGTTTCCAGCGAATAGGCGAACAGCGCGTGGAGCTGGCTCTTCAGGCGCCTGGTGTAGCTGATCCAGCGGCTGTCCGGCGACCACCCGGGATCGAACGAGCGCTCCGGGTGATCGAAGTAGTTGGTGTCCACTTTCACCGGCGCCCCTTTTTCGACGTCCACGTACCACAGGTTCAAGCGCTTGTCGTGGAAGGCGATCTTCTTGCTGTCCGGCGACCACACCGGCGAATAGAAGTAGGAGGGCGGGGCGCCCAGCGCGATCTTGCGCGGGTCGCCCATGCCGTTCTGATCGCGGAGGTGCAGCGCGTACTCGCCGGATTCGTCGGAGAAGTACGCGATCCATTTGCCGTCGGGCGACCACGACGGGTAGCGGTCGGCCACGCCCGGCGAACTGGTCACGTTGCGCGGGTCGCCCTTTTCCGCGGGCACGCTGAAGATTTCGCCGCGGGCTTCGAAGAGCGCGCGCTTGCCGGTGGGCGAAATGGCGGCGTTCGTCGCGCGCGAGGACACGCGCTCGAAGCGCGGGCGCACGCCGGGCAGGTCGCCGTCGAGGCGGATGTTCAGCCTCTGCGAACGGCCGGAAGCCAGGTCGAAGAGGTGGATGGCGCCGAACTGCTCGTAGACGATGGCGCCGGGGCCGGCCTGCGCCGCCTTGATGTCCAGCCCGGTGTTGCGCAGCGCTTCGGCCACTTTCTTCGACTGCGTGTCGTAGGAAAAGAGCGTGACGGCGCCGTTGCGGTCAGAGAGGAAGTAGATGCGGTTGCCGACCCACATCGGGTTGAAGTCGTTCGATTTTTCCCGCGGCAGCTTCTCGATGCTGGAGTCGGAGAGCCGCGCGATCCAGATGGGTGGCGCCAGGCCCCCGCCGTAGCGCTTCCAGGAAATGTACGCGTAGGGCGCCGCGCGGCGGTTCCAGAAGGGCACGTAGGCGAGTTGGGCGCCGTCCGGCGAGTAGGAGCCTTCCTCGCCCATGGGCAGCGGCAACTCCGTGGGGAAGCCGCCCGCGGCCGGCATGGTGAACAGCCGGTTGAAGCGCCCGGAGTAGCTGGCGCGCTGCGAGCGGAAGAGAATCTGCTGGCCGTTGGGCGTCCAAGCCACGGCCACGTCAATGCCCGGGTGATAGGTGAGGCGCTTAGGCACGCCGCCGGCGGCGGGCACGGTGTACACGTCCAGGTTGCCGTCGTATTCGCCGGTGAAGGCGATGGTGCTGCCGTCGGGCGAGAAAACAGGGTCCACCTCGACGCCCACGCCCGTGGTCAAGCGGCGCGCTTCACCGCCTTCGCGCGGCACAATCCATAAATCGCCGCCATAGACGAACACCACGTGCGTCTTGCTCAACGCGGGCTTCTGGTACAGCGTGGGCTTCTCCTGCGCGGGCGACGGCCCCATCGCACAAAGACCCATCAGCAGGCAGGCCAGCAGCAGTTTTCTCATTTCCGTGTCTCCTCAGTGCGGGGCGGCATTGTAACGCGAATCGCAGACAAGTGTAGGGGCGGCTTTACGCCGCCCGGAACGAAAAACGAAAAGAGCGGGATAAATCCGCCCCTTTGAGGAAACGGCTGGTCAACGCAGCAGCTTGCCGTCGCGGATGAGCGCCTTGCCGCCGGCTTCGACGGTGGCGCGTTCGAGGAAAAGCCACTGGTTGATGGTGCCGGGGACGCGCAGGGGGCCGCCGGATTCCCAATTGTCGCCAAGCGAAATGCGTACATAGCCCGCGCCATAGCCGTAGTAGGGCAATTGGCCGCTCGGGAGCGGCTTGGACAGAACGAGCAGGGGATTCGTGCCTATTACCACCTCGCCGGCCTTGTCGGAGTCATCGTCGCGCGGAGGGATCCGTTGCGGCATGTCAACGGCTTGGCCTTTCTTGAAGGTCACCCTCAACCCGGTAATGGGAAACACCAGCTTGCCCTCAACCGACTCCCAGTCTGGGATAAAGCGCAGCGCGCCCGCGGGAAACTCCATTTCGCGGTCGCGCAACGCCTTACCGCGGCGCGCGCCGGCGGGCGAAATGTCGCCATCGTTCTTGTGGAACCAGGCGTCTTTCGGCACGCGCAGGCGCAGGTCAGTTCCGTTGGGCGTGGTGATGCGTACGGTCTGGCCCCGCAGGGCGGCGATGAGCCGGTCCTGCTCGCGCGAGAGCGCGGTGTAGTCCGTCTCCAGCACCGTCTTCTCGTAGAGCTTGGTCAGCGTGGCGATTTCGTCCGACCCCTTGCCCGCCAGCGTGCCGATCCAATGGAAGTGAATGCCGCGAGCGTGGCCCGCGTCGAGCAGTCGCTCCCAGCGCCGGTCGCCGCCCACGAACCGGCCCGGCAGCCAGAGGAAAATGTCGGCCTTCTCGAACGCCGGGCGGAGCTTGGCCACGGCCTCCGCTTCGGGCAGCTTGGCGAAGGCCGGATCATCGAAACGGTAGCTGGTGATGTCGCCCGCGCCCGCCGCGCGGAAGAGCGCACGCAGCTCCCGCTCCAGTTCCGGGTAATAGGTGGGATCGTAGGCCATCACCACGCGCTCGCCCTTCGTCGGCTTCAGGGCTGCCGCCAGCTTTGCAGCGATGCGCGGCGCGTCAATCGGCGGCATCTCCTGCGCATAAGCCGGGGAAAATGCAGCGACTAGCATAAAGGTGAAGAGTGCGATCTTTGCGTGAGGTTTCATCGTTCCTCGCATCGCGCAGCTTTGGAGTGCGGCGGCTTGCCGCCGCTTTGCCCCGCTTGAATATGCCGCGCGTTTCAAAATCATCGCCCAGCACCCGCACATACTGCCCCACGCCCGAAAAGCGGCGGCAAGCCGCCGCACTCCAAAGCTACGGCAGTATGGCGAAGACGCGGACGGGGCCGCCGGAGCCGCCCGCCAGCTTGATGGGCGCGACCACGAGAAACGCGCCGGTTTCGGGTAGCGCGCTCAGGTCGGCCAGGTTCTCGAGGTGATAGAGGCCGGCGCCGTGCGACAGCGTGTGTACGGCGAAATCGCTCGATGCGCCGTAGTCCACGCTCATCGTGTCGCAGCCCAAGCCGCTCACCTTGCGCTCGATCAGCAGTTTCACCGCTTCAACGCTGAAGCCGGGGAAGCGCATGGCCTGGCCGTTGCCGGCATTGCGGTACCGCGCGGCGTCGGGCCAGCGCGCGGCCCAACCGGTGCGCAGCAGTGCGATCGCACCTGCGGGGACGCGCCCGTGCTTTTTCTCCCAGTCCTCGACGTCGGCGCGGGTCAGGCGGTAGTCCGCGTCGCGCTTCCCTTGCGCGGCCACGTCGAGCACCACGGCGGGACCGAACAGGCGCTGCGGCGGCAGTTGGTCCACAGTGGTTTTGCCCGGCGGGAAGTGCGCCGGGGCGTCCATGTGCGTGCCGAAGTGTTCGAGCGAAGAGAAGCGCCGCGTGAAGTAGCCGTTCTTCTCGACTGTAGCGTTGACCTTCGCCTCGAAGGGTTTGGCGTCGCCGGGCCAGGCGGGATTCGATTCGCTGAGCGCGTGCGTCAGGTCCACCACGCGCGTGCGTCCCGCGGGGATGCCGGCGAGCCAATCGCCGGCCGCGGGCGCGGCTTTTTTCTGCGCGGGCATGGAAGCGGTGAAGATGATACCCAAAAGGGCGCAACAAAGAACGCTGCCCAAAGACTTGGTCATCAGAGCCTCCCTGTGAGCGGATGGCCTGTTAGCAACAGAATTCGCGGCACACGCGGATTTGGGCGGGCAGGCTGAAAGCCTGTCCTACTTCTTGTATCCGGGGCCGCGGACGACCATGCCGGGGGTGGCGCCGGTGTGTTCGCCGCTGCGCAGCACGTGCTGGCCGTTGACGAAGACGTGGACCATGCCGGTGGCGTAGTGGTGAGGCTTGTCGAAGGTGGCGTGGTCCTGGATTTTAGCCGGGTCGAAGATGGCCAGGTCGGCGTAATAGCCGGGCTGGAGCGCGCCGCGGTCTTTGATTCTCAAGTTGGCGGCGGGCAGGGAGGTCAGGCGGCGCACCGCTTCCTGCAAAGTGATGAGCTTGTGGTCGCGCACGTAGCGGCCCAGCAGGCGCGCGAAGTTGCCGTAGGCGCGCGGATGGGGGTTGTACTTCAGGAAGAGGCCTTCGGTGGCTTCGGAGCCGGCGTCGGAGCCGAAGCTCACCCACGGCTGCTGGATCTGCTTGCGGATGTTCTCTTCGGACATGAGGAAGTACACGGCGCCGACGCGGCTGCGGTCTTCCACCACCAGGTCCATGGCGGTTTCTTCCGGGGATTTGCCGCGCATGCGCGCCACTTCCGCGAGCGATTTGCCGGTGAGCGGCTTGAGGGCGTCGTTCTTGAACCCGACCAGGATGGACCCGTCCGCGCCGGCGTGGTAGTAGAGGTTCTCCCAGGCGTCGGGGTTGGAGGCCATTTCTTTGGCCACGCGCGCGCGGATGGCGGGGTCCTTCAGCCGCTCGGCCCAGGCCTTGTAGCCCCCTTCCTGCACCCACGGGGGCATGGCCGCGTCGAGCCCGGTGGCCCCGGCGGGGTAGTTGTACATGTCGGCGGTGATCCGCAGGCCCTTCTTGCGCGCGGCTTCGATTTTGGCGATGGCCTGGTCCATCTTGTGCCAGTTGGTTTTGCCGCCGGCTTTGAGGTGATACACCTCGGCGCGGATCCCGGCCTGGCGGGAGATTTCCAGCAGTTCGTCGAGCGCTTCGAGGAAGCGGTTGCCCTCGCTGCGCATGTGGGAGATGTACATGCCGTCGTATTCGGCGGCCACTTTGCAAAGCTCGATGAGCTCGTCGGTCTTGGCGTAGAAGGCCGGCGCGTAGATGAGCGACGAGCCGACGCCCAGCGCGCCTTCGCGCATGGCCTGGCGCACCAGTTCCTTCATGCGCGCCAGTTCGGCGGCGGTGGGCGGGCGGGCGGCGTATCCGATTTCGTGGACGCGGACGGTGGTGGCGCCGATGAAGGAGGCCACGTTGGGGGAGACGCCTTTGTTCTCCAGGTACTCGAGGTACTCGCCGAGGGTGGTCCACTTGATTTCGTACTTGATGTCGCCCATGTCTTCGAGGGCTTCTTTCTTCATGGCCGCGTTGAGCGGGCCCATCGAAGAGCCTTCGCCGAAGACTTCCAGGGTGACCCCTTGCTTGATGTCGCTCATGGAGCGGCCGTCCACAATGAGCGACTCGACCGCCCAGCTCAGCATGTTGATGAAGCCGGGCGCGACGGCTAGCCCGCGCGCGTCCATTTCGGCCTGGGCCCGCGCTCCGGCCGGCAACTTCCCCACCGCGGCGATGCGCTGGCCGCGAATGGCCACGTGGCCGGTGAACGGCGGGTTACCACTGCCGTCGTAAATGGCGCCGCCGCGCAGGATGAGGTCGTACTCCGGCGTGCCTTGACCGGCGGTGGCCAGCGCCACAGCGGCGGCGAGCAAGAGGGCGAGCACAGCAACCCATCGGTGAATGTTGTTCATGGGAGCCGTATCATACCTCTGGGGCATGGCTAAGCGTAACTCCCCCCCCTTTAGGGTGGCAGATGCTTAGCACTAAGGTGCCTTCTACGGGATGCTTAGTCCTTAATGTGCAAGCGGTTGCGCGGTGCATCGGACAATAGTTCTAGTATCCCCTTCGAAAACAAAGAACTTAACCCAAGGCGATTTGGCATCGGAGTTGCAGCTTTCCGGGACTGGATGGGACTAACTCTAGCGCCACAAGGCTCATGACGATGCGGAATCTCAAACTTATTGTAGCCGTAACCGCAATGATGGTGCTGGCTTCCGTGGCCAACGCCAATAGCGTGACCGGCGTGCCGGTGGTGGCCGCAGGCTCAACCACGCAGGCTATCCCTACGTGTCCGAGCATGGAGGGCAACACCTGCTTTAACTCGGCCACCGGGGGCTTCAGTTTCTACATTCCGCTGTCCACGAACATGGGCGGAGTGTTCGGCGTAACCAGCAACTCCGGGGGCACGGTGGGGACGCACTCCGACACCGGGAGCGGGGCCAGCAACACCCTGACCATGTTCCTGATGTTCTCGCCCGTCACTTTGCCGGTGTCCACCGCGTCTCTCACCTTCACGTTTGTGGACTTGGACCTCCAGGGGATCAACGATCCCACGGGCTTCTTTGAGACCGTTCGCTTCTTTGATGCCAACGGAACGGCCATTTCGCCGACTATTACCGCCCCCGGCTCCGGGGGCGGCAGCGGCACCTATCTCAGCTACACCGTCACCGGGAACAATACTTCGCAGACGATTGTCTTTCCGAACGTCACCACCATCGTTCAGAACCCCTTCTGGGTGCAATTGACTTTCGGCAGCCAGTTCTATACGCGCGGCACCAATACGCCGGAGGCGCTGATTGCCACGCTGAACTATACGAATCCGCCGCCGCCTCCGCCGCCGCCGCCGCCACCCCCGACGGTGGTTCCGGAGCCCTCGAGCATGCTGCTGATGGCTTCCGGCATGGTGGGCATTGGGCGGATGCTGCGCCGGAAGAAATAAGACCGACGACACGCCGGAAAGATGTCCCGGGCGCGGGTGCACCCCGCGCCCTTCATGTTTCTATGGATGGGTCGAATCCTCAGGGCAGGGGCATGCCGGGGGCGGCCACGATGCCGGCCATGCGCAGCATCTCTTTGTAATCCTCATCGGTCAGCGGGGAAATGATCAAGCGGAGCTTCTTCAGGTACTTCACCTTGCGCAGGAGGCGGTTGGCGCGCAATTCGACCAGGGTGACGTGGCGGGGCAGACGCATCATGGCCCGCAGGTCCACCACCAGGGTCTTGCCGTCGCGCTCCTGCGGGTCCCGGTAGGGGTCGCGGGTGACCTCGGCGATGGCGTAGAGCGAGCGCTCCGGCTGGGCGTGGTAACAGAGCACGCGGTCGCCCTGGCGGACCTGTTTGAGTTGACGCTGGGCATCGGGCTTCTGGCCTGCGCCGCGCCACATTTCCTTCCCTTTGACGAAGAGCGTGTCCCAGTGATAGTGGTGGGGGTCCACCATGAAGAGCCAGTAGTGGCGCTTGTGCGCGCGCGTGCTCATCGGCCCGGAGTGTACACGGGAGCGCGGCGAAGTGGGGGGAAAAAGTGAGCCCGTGTTCCGGGCGCTAGAGCGCCTGGAGCTCTTTACCGGGCTTGAAGCGGACGGCCTTGCCGGGGGGGATGCTCACTTCCTGTCCGGTGCGCGGGTTGCGGCCGATGCCGGTCTTGCGCGGTTTGACGTTGAAGACGCCGAAGCGGCGCAGCTCGATGCGGTCGCCGCGGCCCAGCGCGTTCTTCATGGCCTCGAAGACGGTTTCCACGGCCTGCTCGGCCTTGCTCCGGCTGACCTTGGTTTTCTCGACCACGGCGTTGACGATGTCCAGCTTGATCACGCGCGCCTCCGGCAAAATCCGCAGGCCCATGCTAGAAGGGCCTCCGCGGGTTGTCAAGGCGCGCACGCTGCGCTACACTGCGCGGTTCCTGGAATGGAGTTGTGTGAATGAGTGATTTGGCGATTGATCCTACGATTTCCCATCACGCAATCGCACAATCACAAGATCACTCCATGCAGCAAGCGTGCGGCGAGCACCTGCCTCGGGAGAACCTAATGAGTGTGCGTCCGGATAAGTGGATCCGCAAGATGGCGCTGGAGCACAAGATGATCGAGCCCTTCGAGGACCGCCAGGTGCGCGACGGCGTGATCAGCTACGGGGTGTCCTCTTATGGTTACGACATCCGGGTGGCGGACGAGTTCCGCATCTTCACCAACGTCAACTGCACCATCGTGGACCCCAAGCAGTTCGACGCGCGCTCCTTCGTCGAGTTCAAAGGGCCGGTGTGCATCATTCCGCCCAACTCCTTCGCGCTGGCGCGGAGCATCGAGTACTTCCGCATCCCGCGCAACGTGCTGACTATCTGCGTGGGCAAGTCCACTTACGCGCGCTGCGGGATCATCGTGAACGTGACGCCGTTCGAGCCGGAATGGGAGGGCTTCGTCACGCTGGAGATCAGCAACACCACGCCGCTGCCGGCGAAGATCTACGCCAACGAAGGACTGTGCCAGGTGATTTTTCTCGAATCCGACCAGGACTGCGAAGTCTCCTACAAGGACAAGAAGGGCAAGTACCAGGCACAGAAGGGCATCGTCCTGCCGCGGCTGTAGCGTGGCCGCTCTTCAACGCTCGACTGGCGGCTCTTGCAGAATCTCGCGCAGGAAACCATCGACCGTTTCTTCGTATTCGAAGCCGATGATGGTTCGGCGGATCACACCCTGACGGTCCACGAGGAACGTCGAAGGGATCCCCAGCAGGCCCAGCTCTTCCTGCACCTCGGTCGTACCCATCAGCAGCGGGAACCGGATCTTCCATTTCTTGGCGAAGGCCGCGACGGCCGCGGCATCCGCATCCATGGCAATGCCCACCACCACCACTCCCTGGCCCTCGTACCGGTCCTGAATCTCCTGCAGGCCCGGCATTTCCCGTTCGCACGGCTTGCACCACGTGGCCCAGTAATTGAGCAGCACCACTTTGCCCCGGAGCCCTTCGGAGGAAAACGGGCCGCCGCGGGCATACTGCAGGCGGAACGAAGGGAGGCGCTGCACCGGCTTCTGCTCGGCGGCCACCGTCGCCGGGCCTTTCTGGCCCTGCCCCGAACCGCCGCAGCCCGTCAAAATCAGCGCCAGCAGGCTGGCGGAAACCAGCGCGCGTGAACCCATCTTATGGCTGTCCTTTCTTGAGCACTTCCAGCACTTCCAGTTGCTTCAGCGCCGGCGCCTTTTCTTTTTCCTTTCCCGTCTTGCGGTACAGGCGCCCGCGCAAGGTCACCGGCGTGCCCGATCCGGCCAGGGGTTGGAGCCCTTCGGCCGGCTTGCCGGCCCGCACCTCAAAACCCTGGGCGGCGTTGACCCGAAACCACAGGCTGCCGCCCGGCCCGCGCTCGATTTCGCCCGTGGCGACGATGGACATCTCCGTCAGGGTGACCCCGCTATCGTAGGTGGCCTTGAGCACGACGGCGGGGTCGAACCGGCTGTCCTCCTTGAGGAGAATGGTGACCTTGCCCTCCAGCAGGTTGACTTCGACTTTGGCGACGCCAGCCTGGCGTCCGAGGTGCTGTTGCACCCCGTAGGCTCAATAGTTTCAAGTCATGCCCTGGACGTTCAATTCAATCCGCTCGATGCTGCCGGCCCATGCGGGAGCGGCCGCCAGCGTCAAAGCGAGCACCCATACCAGGTTCCGTCCTGCTTTCATGCGCTTCCTCCATTTCTCGGCTTCCCTTCTCAGAAGTGAACTGGAAACCGAAACTGCCGGGTGATGCCAAAGCTGTAGCGCGACTCCAGCTGCGTTTGCTGGCCTCGCCGGGTTTGCCACACCGGGAAGGCGGCCTCGAAGAAAAGGTGCAAGCCCGGGCGCCAACTGAAGTAGGTGGCCAGACCGAGAGCCACGGCGTCTCCTCCGCTCTGGACCAGTTGCGCGGCGGCCAGCCGGTCGCGGTGGTTCCTCTGCCACAGCAGCAGCGGCCCGATGAACCACTCTCCACCGAGAGTTTTGGACTGGTAGGGGCGGTAAGAGAGCCAGAAGCGCGATTCGATAAAGTCACCCTGGCGCACCTGCTGGCTGCCCTCGGTGCGCGCAACATAGACGAAGGACTCGTCGGCCACCAGTCGGCGGATGTTGAACAGCCCCGTATAGGTGGCGTTCAAGGCGAAATAGCCGTCGGTGGAGCCTGTGCCGCCCTGCAACCCCACGGGCAGCCGCGCACCCGCGGAATCGCGGAAATCGGTTCGACCTGTGGGCAGCTTGGGACCGAGCGTCAGCGCAAGCTGGGTGGTGCCACGCTCGGAATCACGGCGAAAGAAACGCCACTTCAGCAGCAACTGCATGTCGCCGAGGGCCGTGCCCCCCCGTTCCGGGAGCAGTCCGAACGCCTCGCGGCGCGTGGTGCGCACGGGCACACGCGCCGTGAACTGAAAGTCTCGTCGGAAGCCCCAGCCCAGCGTGAACAAGCCTTCATGTGAAAAGGTGGGCCGTGCGCTGGGCGCCGAGCCCGGCCCGAGCCCTTCGCGGGTCACGAACACCGAGGCGTACGAAATCGCGGCGCCCCCGGGAAACATGGTCGCGCCGGTTTCCGGGCTCGGGCTCTGCGCCCCTGCGGGCCAGCTTCCTGCCAATGCCGCTAGAGCAGCTAGGGCCAAGCCGCTGTGCTTCCCCATGGTTTGAAACGCTTGCAAGGCTGTGCCTCCCCGCGGGAAACGGAAATCATCCGTGCGCGGCGGCTAGATGCGATACGCGGAGTGCCAATCGTAGAGGCTCTTCAGAGGCGGGCCGGAATCCCTTCCTGCTGGTGCGGCAGGAAAAACGCGGCCCGGTGAAGGATGCGGGACCACTGCCGCGTCCAGCAGGGGCGCGCCCAGGTCCACTGGCAGCGGAATCGAGCTGGCGGCCTTCAGCGCCGCCACCGGGTAAGAGCTGCGGCCCTGCTCGCAGCACTGCTGGGGATCGTGTTCTTTGGCGGGCGCGCCGCAGTCCTGCTCACTGCTTTGGTGGCGGCTTTCGTGGCCAGCGCAGCACGCTTGCGGGTCCACATCCGCCGGGCTGCCGCAAACCGGCAGGCACGTCAGGAGGGTCAGCCCGAAAGTCGCGAAGAGCGCCATCGCCCGCTTGGGCAGCATGGTCTTCATTCTACCCCCCTGCGGATGTACGTTCAAGGGTCTTCCTTCGGCTCTTCTTATCGGGCCTCCGGAGAAGGGGCCACAGCCCCGCTTCCCGGAGCCACCAGCCCCGTTTGGGCGAGAATCTTCTTTTCCAGGCGCGCGCGGGTGGCTCCATGCCAGTAGCCGTGAACGCCCTTCACCACGCCGATCAGCGCGTAGCTCATCCCCGACCACGCGGCCGCCGGGGTACCGCCCACGGTCACAATAGCAATGGAGATCAGGCCCACGCCGCCCACCAGGAGGTTTTCCCAAATGCCCGCGCGCGTGTCGAACATCTCGAGCTCGTTCAAGCCCAGCGCCTGGCGGCGGGTGTAGGCGCGCAGGTACAGCAGCGCCAGGCACCAGAACACGGCCATGAAGCCCAGCGCGTACAGTTGCATCAACTGCGGCACCTGGGAGGACAGGATGAGGGGCTCACGGCCCGCCGCCGGCGCATAGTTCCCGCCGCTGGCCCACGCGCGGGTCAGCAGGGTCCACAGAAACTTCATGGGGTAAACGTAGAACAGCACAATGAACAGCAGCAGGCCATTGAGCGCCACCGTGCCGGCATCTTCCAGGCCATAGCGGCGGAAAAAGCGCGTGTGCTGGAACCAGATCCACATCAGAAACGTGAAGCAGATGCCGAAGGCCATCAGGCCGCGCAGGGCCACCACCAATTGGTTGTAGGTGGAGGGCACTTCGAGCGACACCACCAGCAGCGTAATGGCGAAGGCGAACGTGCCGTCGCTCAGCGCCTCCAGCCGGGTAATCTCCCCGGCGCGCTGGCGAAAGGCCGTGGCCGATTGTCCCTGCGTCTCCGCTAAGAAGTGCGCCATGCGGCCAAGGTTATAACGATGGTGAAAGGAAGAAAAGCAGATCTCTCGGCGGCAGAGACGCGGGCGGCTGGCTCACAGGAGGGCGGCAGCGTGGCGGGGGCAGGGAGGGTTTCACTCGTACCGGAGGGCGTCCACCGGATCGAGGCGCGCGGCCTTGATGGCCGGCCACACGCCGAAAATCAGGCCGATGCCGATGCTGACCACCTCCCCCACCACCACGGCCCACAACGGCACCGTGGCGGCCCAGGAGGTGAGCACACGGATGAGGACAGCCACGCCGCTGGCGACCAGGATGCCCAGGATGCCGCCGATGCCGGTGAGGGTCATGGCCTCGAGGAGGAATTGCGAAGTGATGTCGCGGCGGCGGGCGCCGATGGCCTTGCGCACGCCGATTTCGCGAGTGCGTTCGGTGACCGAAACCAGCATGATGTTCATCACGCCCACGCCACCGACCAGCAGCCCGATGGCGCTGATGGACAGGGTGACGGCGGCCACCGCGCCGACAATGGAGTGGAACTGCTCGATGGCCTGTTGCGACGTCATGATCCCGAAGTTGTCGGGCTGGTTGTACTTCACGCCGCGGCGGCGGCGCAGCAGGTCGCGCACCTGGTCCACAGCCTCGTCCAGGCGGCCCTGTTTGGCCTGCATGCGGATAGCAATGTTCTCCGCCTGCGGGTAGATCTTCTTCATGGTGTCAAAGGGAATAGTCACGCGGCGGTCTTCGCCACTGTCGTCGAAGCCGGCTTTGGGCTTCTCGAAGACGCCAATGACTTCAAAGGCCGATCCGTCCACGAGGATTTCCTTGCCCACCGGATCGAGGATTCCAAAAAGCCCGTCGGCCACGGTTTCGCCGATGACCACGATCTTGGTCTTGTGATGATTCTCCGCGTGGGTGAAGAAGCGGCCGGACTTCATGGCGGCGTTGGCGTAAACGTCCACAAATTCGGGGAACGTCCCGCGGAAATCGATGCCTGTGACTTCCTGGTCGTGGAAGCGGGCCCCGGCGTTGGTGGGGGGCCACAGGGAGACAGCCACCGCCAGCACCGCGGGGCACTGCTCGACCATGGCAAAGCCGTCTTCGGCCGCCAGCGGCTTGCGCATGCGCTCTTCCATGGTCATGCGGCCGATGCGCGGCCCGGAACCGAACTGGCTGATGAAGGCGGTGTCCGCGCCGTAGCCGGAGATGGACTCCTGCACGTTGGCGTCGAACCCGGCCATCAGCGAGCCCACCACGATGATGACGCCGACGCCGATCACCACGCCGAGGACAGTGAGGAAGCTGCGCAGCTTGTGGGTGCGCAGCGTGTCCAGAGCCAGGGCCAGATTCTCGCGAACGTCTTGTCTCATGGTCTCACGGCACAGGCCCTTAACCTGTGCGCCTACCCGTCATCGGGTTCTTACCCCGCGGGCGCTTCCGGTAACGCCGCTACGTCTCGCTGCGGAGCGCCTCAATCGGGTCCAGCCGCGAAGCGCGCACTGCCGGGTAGATCCCGAAGAACAGTCCCACGCCGGTGGAAAGCGCCAGCCCGATGGCCACGCCGGTGAGCGAGGTGCGAATGGGGAAGGAGGAGAGCGTGGTGATGAGGGTGGCCAGCAGCACTGCGCCGGCGATGCCCATCAGCCCACCGAGGCCGCTCAACAGGGTGCTTTCCACCAGGAACTGCATCACGATGTGCCGTCGCCGGGCGCCCAGGGACTTCCGCAATCCGATTTCGCGGGTGCGCTCGGTGACGCTGGCCAGCATGATGTTCATGATGACGATGCCGCCCACGACCAGGAAGACCGAGGTAAGCCCGACGGCTACGGCGAAAATATTGCCGGTCAGGTCGGCGAAGAGCGTGGTGATGGAACTGGGCTTGACGATGCCGAAATTGTCGTCGTCCTGGTAGCGGACGTGGCGGCGGGCGCGCAGGATCACGCGCACTTCATCCTCGGCCGTGTCCATCAGCTCGGGGTGGGGCGTCTGCACCAGGAAGAAGAGGGAATCGCGCGGCCCCAGCCACTGCTTGCTGTACGTCCCCAGCGGGATAAAGATGAAGTTGTCCCGCGACTGCCCCAGGATGGCGCCCATGGTGGCGGCCACCCCGACCACGGTGTACGAGAAGTTGCGCACCCGGATGACTTTGCCGATGGGGTCAGTATTGGGGAAGAAGCGGTTGACAATATCCTGACCGATAAAACAGACCGGCGCGTTGTGTTGGTCGTCGGACGGGGTGAAGAACCGCCCGTAGCCGACGTTGATGCCGCGCACTTCGGCGAAGTTGGGGGTGGTGCCCAGGAAACTCACGTCGTCGAGGGTCTCGTTGCCGTAGCGCGCGCTCACCCGGGTGTCGTCGGCGGCGGCAACCTGCTGGACGACGTTGCGGGCGTCCAGCAGCGCCTGGTAGTCGTCGTGGCGCATTGGCGGGCGCTTCTGCGCTTTCATCCATTCCTCGCGGCTGGTGATGATGCCGAACTGGTTGACCACGAAGACGTTCGACCCCATGTTGGCGATGCGCTCGGCCACATAACTGTTGAGCCCGTTGATGATGGAGATGACGGCCACCAGGGTCATCACGGCGAGAATGACGCCCAGCAGGGTGAGGAAACTGCGCAACTTGTGCGCCCGCAGGGTATCCAAGGCCAGCGCGATCGTTTCACGCAAGGCCACCGTTGTAGCTGCGCCGCCCTTGAGCATGGAGTTGGAGGCTTTTGCCCCTGCTTATTATACGGGCGAGCGGCCGAAATGTTGCATCGGGCGCCCGCCGGCGCCGGGGGCCGGCCGGGGCGCGGGAGGCGCGATGGCGTTGAAGAACCAGAGCAGGAGTCAGGATTCAGGGTTGGAGGAAATGCTTCCGGGGTCAGGCCCATACGCCCTTTTCACGGGCCACGCGCTGCCAGACGGGAAGCAGGTCTTCCCGCAGCACATCGCGCCAGGAAGGCCACTCGGCTTCGATGGACTGGCGGGCCCGCGCGCCCATGGCCGCGCGCAGGTCGCCGGCCGAGCGCAGGGATTCGATGGCGTCGGCCCAGTGGGCCGGGTCGGAGTCTTCCAGGATGATGCCGTCCCCGGCGTGGCGCCGCACGAATTGCGAAGAGCCGCCTTCGGCCGAAACCACGATCGGCAAGCCCGAGGCCTTGGCCTCCACCACGACATTGGGCGAGATCTCGTTCTGCGACGGGAAGACAAAGAGGTCGGCGCTGGCGTAGAGCCAGGCCAACTGGTCTTGCGATACAGCGCCCGGGAGCGAGGCCCGGCCGTTGAGGAGCGCGGCGATTTCGCCTTTCTCCGAGCCGTCACCGGCAAAGACCACGTGGACGTGGGCGCCCCGGTCGAGCAGCAGGCGGGCGGCGCGGGCCACGGTAAGCACGCTCTTGTCCGGGGCCAACCGCCCGGCGTAAAGCACCATAAACTCGTCCGGACCAATGCCGAGCTGCTGTTGCAAGCGCAGGCGGTCACGGCGCCGCGGGGAGAACGCTTCCTTGTCGATGCCGCGGCGCAGCACGGAGAAGCGGCCTTCGCGGGCATGGGACCGCGGGCCGTTCATGTCTTCCATGTCGTTGCCCAGCACCCAGTCGCAGCGCCGCAGGTAGCGGTCCAGCTTGCGTTCCATCATGCGGCCCAGCCGCTCGTCGAGCCGGGCGCTGGTGTTCATCCAGCGGCTCAGGCGGCCGCCGCCGAAGAAGCGGTGCACCGCGAAATGCGAATACACGCGGGTGTAGGCCGGCGTATCGGTGTGGATGGAGTTGACCAGGGGCCGTCCCGTGCCGCGCGTGTAGCGCAGGGCGGTCCGGGCCAGGGTAAAGAAGGCGTCGGTGGTGTGCAGCACATGGTGGCGGCGCCAATGGCGCGCGAACCGGGGGTGGAACGGGGCCAGATCCGTATGGTCCGGCAGCTTCTCGAGGAACCACACGGAATTGGTGTCCAGCAAGGGGCGGCGGGTGATGTAGCGGACATTGCCGGCCACGGGGATGGTGGCCTTCTGCTCGCCCAGGTAGTAGATGGTCAGGTCCAGGCCCGGCTCGCCCGCGGCTGCTTCCGCGAAGCGCTCCCAGCACTTCACGTGCCCGCCGGCCTCCGGCTCCCAAAACAGGTCCACCACCACGCCGACGGAAAGCGGAGCGCCGGCCGCGCGATCGAGCGGAGCAAAGCGGGCCGGAGCCAGCGCCGGGGAGAGTTCAACCGAGGTGGAAGAGCGGTCCATCTACCTGCCATTGAAGCAAAACGGGGCCAGGCAATCCACCAAGATAACAGCAGATGCCGTAAAGCACAACGCGCAGTGCGGCGGTGGGAGAGCCTACTCACATCGTATCCCGCTAGCTGGTTTGAAGTGCTTGAGGGAACGGGGGACGAAGGGAGGTTTTGGCTTGTTGGGGGGGGGGGATGTGGAAAAAGACGCCGCCGTAGCCGTCGCGGCTGTGGGAAAGTGGAAAAACTGGTCGCCGATGGGGTGCGCGGCGCGGGGCGCACTGCGTAGCATCGGCGGGTCTTGGCCGCCCCGTCCTTCGACATGATTCGTGATGAAAGACGCCTGCACCATCGCCCGGGTCGCCACACGACCGACCCGGCCCAACGACGCTTCGGGTTCGCCGCCGCGCTGGGGGACAGCGAGCACGTGCGCATCCCGCCTGCCGCCCACACCTGCCAAAGTGACGTGGAAACCTCAGCCCCAGGCAGATCCTATAAGTATTCGCGCGAGGGGCCTTCGAGGAAGGCGCGGAGCTTGCGCGAGCGCGAGGGGTGGCGCAGCTTGCGCAGGGCCTTGGCCTCGATTTGGCGGATGCGCTCGCGGGTAACGGCGAAGGACTGGCCCACCTCTTCGAGGGTGTGCTCCGAGCCGTCGTCCAACCCGAAACGCATCTTGATGACCTTCTCTTCGCGCGGCGTCAGCGTCTTCAGCACCGACCCGGTCTGTTCCTTCAGGTTGAGGTTGATCACCGCTTCCGAGGGCGACACCACGGCCTTGTCTTCGATGAAGTCGCCCAGGTGCGAGTCTTCCTCTTCGCCGATGGGCGTTTCGAGCGAAATGGGCTCCTGCGCAATCTTCAGAATCTTGCGCACCTTGGCCACGGGGATGTCCATGCGCCGGGCGATCTCTTCGCTGGTGGGCTCGCGGCCCAACTCCTGCACCAGTTGCCGCGAGGTGCGGATCAGCTTGTTGATGGTCTCGATCATGTGCACCGGGATGCGGATGGTGCGGGCCTGGTCGGCAATGGCGCGGGTGATGGCCTGGCGGATCCACCAGGTGGCGTAGGTGGAGAACTTGTAGCCGCGGCGCCATTCGAACTTGTCCACGGCCTTCATCAGGCCGATGTTGCCTTCCTGGATGAGGTCCAGGAACTGGAGCCCGCGGTTGGTGTACTTCTTGGCGATGGAGACGACCAGGCGCAGGTTGGCTTCGATCAGCTCTTTTTTGGCGCGCTCGGCGTCGGCCTCGCCGCGGTTGATCAGCGTGAGGGTGCGGCGCAGCTCGAGCGGGCTGACCTCCGCGGCCGTCTCGATCTCCTTGATCTCGGTGCGGCGGCCGCGCAGCTCCTTGCGCAACTCGGCGGCGTTTTCGCCCTTGCTGGCGTCCGCGCGCCGCTCGAGCTTGCCGGCCTCGCGTTCCAGCGCGTGCATGCGCTCGACGGTCTGGCGGATCTTGTCGATCAGCCGCTTCTTCTCGAAGGGGTTGAAGTCAATGGCGCGGATGAGCTGCGAGGACTCGATGCGCGTGCGCGCCAGCGCCAGGCGCCCCTTGCGGTAGCCGCGCTTGTTGGCCCGCGGGATGTCCTCCAGCCGCAGGGCCAATTTCAACGCCAGCTCGTAGAGCTTGCCCAGCCGGTCGAGGGTCTTCAGCGTCTGCCGCGTCTTGTTCTCGATCTTCTCGTCGGTCAGCTCTTCGTCGTCGAACTGGACGATTTCCTTGATGGAACGCGCGCCCTTGCGCAGGTCCTCGGCCACGGCCAGCAGCTCCTTGATGACGATGGGCGAGCGGGTGATGGTCTTCATCACCATCAGCAGGCCGCGCTCGATGCGCTTGGCGATGGCCACTTCGCCTTCGCGCGTCAGCAGGGGCACGGTGCCCATCTCGCGCAGGTACATGCGCACCGGGTCGTTGGTTTTCTCCAGCGCGCCCGGAGTCAGGTCCAACTCTTCTTGTTCTTCGGCGTGGTGCTCGCGTTCGGCGTCGCCGGGCTCGTGGGGCTCGCTGGCGGCGGCGCGGGCGGCGCGGGCGCTGGCGGCGTCTTCGTACACATCGATGCCGTACCGCTCGAAGGTGGAGAGCAGATCGTCAATTTCCTCGGACGAGGCCACTTCCGCAGGCAGGATGTCGTTGACCTCATCGTAGAGCAGGTAGCCCCGCTCCTTGCCCATGGCGATGAGCTGCCTTACCTGGTCATATTTTTCTTCAATGGCCAGAGCCAAGGAAGCCTCCCTGCTGGATTCGATGCCGCCACGGGCCGGGCGCCGCAAGACACCCGCAAGCAGAGGCACTACGCCCCTGCTGAGGAATGGCGAAAACTGGGTTGAAACTGCTGTGAGGGATACGTCCCGCCTCGCCCGCCGCCGAATCCTGTCCGCGCCTGCTCTCCATTAGACGCAATTGGCGCGCCGCCGGTTTCCCGCAAACCGAACTATGTTACCGGGAAACTCGGCGCCCGTCAATCATTCATCGCCTCGTGTGTCTTAGCCGGATAATTTTGTCACCCCTTAACGGCCACGTGAAAATGTCACCCCTAGGAGCGAACCGGGGACGATCCCGTTGAGCCAGAAATAGCTGAATGGAGTGGCGGTCATGTAGAGATGGGTCCGGGGCTTCAGCCCCGACCAGCGCCGAAGCCCTCTTCACGCCATGCCCGGTAGTGGCTAAGGCCCGGGATTCGCCCCACGGCCTGCCCGGGCTTTTCTTGACCGCGCGCGGGAGGCTCGACTACACTAGGCGTTTGGCAACTGCAGCCAAGTGCCCGCGGTGGCAGGCTCGCGCCGCCGGCTTGCCGGAAGGTCATCAGCGATAATCTGCGAACCAGGGAGTGAGTCTTGCCGAAACGCACGTTTCAGCCGCGGGTGCGCCGCCGCCACAAGAAACACGGTTTCCGCTCGCGCATGAAGACCGTAGGGGGACGGAAAGTCCTTGCCCGGCGCCGCCGACAGGGGCGCAAACGCCTCACCGTGGTCTAAGCCCGCGTCCGGCGGGCGCCGGCGGTTTCCGCGAAGCTGCCGCCTGCTGCGCCGGGCCGATTTCGACCGCGTTTATCGCCAAGGCCAGCGCCGCTCCACGAAACGGTTCGTGGTTTTCTACCGGCCCAATGGCGGCGCGGAAAGCCGCTTCGGCGCCAGCGTGAAGCGCGCCCTGGGCACGGCCGTGGAACGCAACCGCATCCGCCGCCGCATCCGCGAAGTGGTGCGGCTGGGACGCCAGGAGATTGCACCCGGATGGGACATCGTCATTCACCCGCGCCGCACCGTGGCCACGGCGGACTTCGCCGCGCTCTCGCGGGAATTGCTCGACCTGCTGAAGCAGCCCCCGGGCTGACCTGGCCCAGCCGCATGACGCTCTTCCTGATCCGATGCTACCAGGGGTTCCTTTCCCCGTTGATGCCGCTGGGCTGCAAGTTCTATCCATCGTGCTCGCACTACGCGGCGGAGGCGATACACCGCCACGGCACTCGCCCCGGCCTGCTGCTGGCTGCGCGGCGCATCCTGCGCTGCCGCCCCTTCGCCTGCGGCGGCTACGACCCCGTTCCGCAGGCCCGGCCCTCGGAGCGGGCGGTCGCCGCAAGTCACGGCGCGGTGACCCCAAGCCTGCCCCACCCATTCCATCCGGAGCGCGCGCGGTGAGCCCAAAGAAGGAAATGTCACAGGAAATGCGGCTGCTCCTGGCCTTTGTGCTCACCACGGGTGTGTTCCTGCTTTGGGGGGTCCTGTTTCCTCCGCCCAAGCCCACCCGTCCCGCAACGGAGCCGGTCCCTGCCCCGCCGGCCGCCGCGGCGCCTGCCCCTTCCACCGCAGCGCCCAGGGACCCGGCACCGGGAGGGGCCGCCCCCCCCTCCGCGCCCGCGGCTGCCGGCCAGCAAACCGGGCCGCCGCGGACGGCAGCCGGGGAACCCGCGACCAGCGCGCCGGCCAGCAGGGCGGCAACGGAAGAGAAAATCTTCGCCATCGAGAACGATTTCTACCGCGTGGAGTTTTCCAACCGCGGCGCGGCCGTTCGCAGTTGGCGGTTGAACCAGTACAAGGACAGCCGAGCCAAGCCGCGGACGCTGGACGTGGTGGATCAGGTGGCCGCGGGGCGCCTTAACGGCTGGCCGCTGGCCATGGCGCTGGACGATGCCCAACTGGAACAGCAGATCAGCAACGCTCTGTTCGTGGTGTCCGTTGCGGAACCAACGGTGCGGGCCCCGCGCGATATCACCTTTGAGTGGAGCGACGGCCGCGCCCACGTCACCAAGCGCCTGCGCTTCGACCACAGCTACGTGGTCGGCATCGAAACTTCCGTCCTGCGTGACGGCCGGCCCCTGGCCCATGCCATCGCCTGGCGCGGCGGCTTCGGTGATGAACCCGCATACGCGCATGCGGAGCGCGTGCGCGTGCTTTATCGGTCCGCCGGCGCCGTGCATTACCTCGAGCATGGCAGCCTGGGCCAGCCGGAACGGCGCGACCAGCGCCTGCGCGAGTCGTCCACTTTCGATTACGCGGGCATCGAAGACCAGTACTTCGCCGCCGTCTTCCTGCCGCAGGGCGCGCGCGCCGAGGAACTGGGCGCCGGCCTGGCCCTGTGGCACTGGAAACTCGAAGCCGAAAAGGAAGTGGAAAAAGAAAAACAGAAGCTCCCCGTGGCCGAGATGGCCGCGGGAACCACCGTGCCCGGGCCGCTTTCCCTGCGCCTTTTCGTGGGACCCAAAGACGTGGAAGTGGTCAGCAACCTCTCGCCGCCCATGCCGGAGATCGTGGACTTCGGCTGGGATTGGCTGGAAGTCTTCGCCAAGCCGCTGTTTGCTTTTCTCAAATGGATTTACGGCTACACCAGCAACTACGGGTGGGCCATCGTGCTGATGACCCTGGCCATCAACGTGGCGCTCTTCCCCCTCAAAGTGAAGAGCTGGCGCTCGATGCAGAAGATGCAGAAGGTGATGCCGGAGATCCAGCAGATCAAGGCCAAGTACGCCAAGTATTCGCTCACCGACCCGCGCAAGCAGGAAGAGCAGCAGCAGATGATGGCGGTTTACAAGCGCGAAGGAGTCAACCCGGTGGGCGGGTGTCTGCCCATGGCCTTGCAGATGCCCATCTGGTTCGCGCTCTACCAGATGCTGATGTCGGCCATCGAGCTGCGCCACGCCCCCTGGATAGGGTGGATCCACGACCTCTCCGCGCCGGACCCCTACCGCATCCTGCCCATCGGCATGGGCGTCACCATGTACGTGATGCAGAAAATGACCCCGGTGACCACCCCCGACCCGGTGCAGCAGAAAATGATGAACATCATGCCCATCATGTTCGGCGGGATTTTCATCGTTTCTCCGGTATCGAGCGGCTTGGTGCTGTACATCCTCACCAGCAACGTCATCGGCATTGCCCAGCAGTGGTTCCTGAACAAGACTTCCCAGCTTCCGGAGAAAAAGTAATTGGGCGCGGCGCTTGCGGCAAGAGAGTGCCGTGGGTATCCGCCACTGTGTTCTCCCGGGGCTGTATGCTAATGTTCTGCCTCGCTCTATGTCCTTTATCCGCGATGGAAAGCTCGATGTGGAACCGCTGGCGGCGGAGCTGGACCGCCTGCTGGCCCTGCTGGTGGGCAACCTGCGCCTGCAAATAAAGTACGAGCTGCGGCGGAGCGAGCCGGGCAGCGGGGAACCTGGCCTGACCGTGCAGTTCAGCGGCGCTGACGAAGACCTGTTGCTGGCCCGCAACGCAGAACTGCTCCAGGCCATCGAGTACCTGCTGGTGCGCTGCCTGCACCTGCCCACGCAGTTCCACGGGGAGGTGTACCTGGACTGCGCGGGCTACCGCGCGGCGCGCGTCGAGGAACTCAAGCTGACCGCGCGGGTGGCCGCCGACCGCGTCCGCGAATCGCATCAGCCCTTCAAACTCAACCCCATGTCCTCGCGCGAGCGCCGCATCGTTCACCTGGCCCTGAAGGACGCCGCAGGAGTCCGTACCGCGAGCGAAGGCGAAGGCGACCGCCGCCAGGTGGTCATCTACCCCTCTTGACGCACGCGGCCCCGGCTAATCGTTGTCAGATTTCCAGTAGGTGGCCGGCCTTACCCACGTTGAAGCAGCGCGTGACCCCGAGCGTGTCGCTCTTCCCCGCGCACTCGTGGATGTGGCCGCAGAAGAGCTGGCGAGGCTGGTGGCGCTCCACCCAGGCCCGCAACGTCGGGCTGCCGGCGTTTACCCCGAAACGCACCTGATCGATTCCGGTCCCGTGCGGGGGGAAGTGCACCACCAGCACCAGGGGCGTCAGCCCTTCGAACTGCTTCAGTGCTTCGGCGATTTGCGCTTCCGAGTACTCGCCCGGCGTGTTGAAAGGCGTGGGATTGCTGTAGCCCAGGCCGCCGAGGTGCACCCCGTTCCACTCCCGCACTCGCCGGTGAAAATCCGAGAGGCCGAACCGTTGGCAGAACTCCGTGTTCTCCTGCGCCGTTTCGTGGTTGCCGGGAAGCACCCAGCACCGTGCCCCCAGCGGACGCAGCGCTTCCCCGCAGCGCTCCAGCCCGCGTCCGAAAGTGGAAAGGTCGCCCGCGGAGATGTACACGTCCGCGGGCTGCGCCACCAGCTTCTCGAGGGCCCGCGCGTCGCCGTGAATGTCGCTGAAGATCAATACCCGCATGATCTGGCGCGTCCAGGCATGCTAACAGAACCGGTCACTCTTCCGCGAAGCCCAGCAAGTGCAGGGCCAGCCGCAGGTGTTGCGGTGTCGCCGCCCGGTTGATGAGCGCCGAATCTTCCCTACGATGCGCCAGGTACTCGGCCGGCGCGGGATGGATCATAGCCACCGCGCGACCGCGGCTCCGCATCACGGAAACGTGCGGGGTCTCTTCCACAGGTTCGGCCTCCATCACCGGCTGCCAGGTCCGGTGGACACCGCTGTGGTTCCGGAATCCCCCGTACAACAGGAGACTTCGGGTGGACAGCAACCCCGCGAGCTGCGAAATGCCATGGTCGATTCCCACATACAGGGGGGCGGCCGCCAAATGGAGCGCCACTTCCGCCAGCGGCGGCGCGGCAAGCAGGCGGCCCGCACGGCCGCTCGAAGAGAGCATCCCCGCGAACTTCCTGGCCGCCTGCGCCTCGAATGGGCTTTGGGGATCAAAAAGCAGGAGGAACTCCCCGCCCGGCGCTCCGGCCGTTCCGGTCAAGGCCTCCGCGATTCGCTCCAGCGCAGCGTCCTCCAGCCGGCGCAAGGGATGGTCGCGGAACAAGTGCACCAGGAAGCTTCCCGGTGGGCCGGCTGCCGGCGGGAGGCAGAGCGCCCTCACTCGCGGGACGCACGAGTGGTAATCAGCGGCCACTCCAAGATAGCCGGCAAAGTCCTCGAACACCATTTGCCCGATCCCGCGGCCGGGGTTGGCGCGCATCGCTCGAGGAGCCAGCCCACGCAGGCGCAGCGCTGTGGCAATCACCCCGTTGTAAATGGCGATTCTCATCCTGCGGTGCGCCAGCACGGGAATGGTCAGTACATCGCGGGAGCCTCCCCGGAGCAGGACACGCCCCATCACCTTGCGGTCGAAAACGATGGTGACGTCGTAACGCTCCCCCGCGCTGGCTGCGCCTCCCGCGAAGCGGAGGCGGCCCTCCTCCACCGGCCCGGGGAACAACAGCGGACCGATTCCACCGCTGCGGTTCACTGCAAAGACAAAGTCCACCGCATAGCCTTGATCCAACGCCAGCAGGACCAGCGGCGAGAAGGTGATCACGTCGCCCAGGCCCAGGTTGTGGAAGAGGAGCTGAAGGCGTTTCATAGCCGGGGAGATTCTACTGTGGCTAGCGGGCCGGCGCTTACTCCGCATCGGCCAGCGGAGCCCAGCCGTGGGCGGTCACCTTGCCGTTGGCGTCGAACCTTACCTCGTACTCGAAGGGCGCGGGAGCGCTGGACCAGCGCCGCGGGAAGCGCAAGTCGTTGAAGACCAGCACGCGCCAGCCATCACGCTCCTCCAGGCGCATCACCGGAAAGCGCGCGAACCAGAAATAGGTTTGAACCTCGGGAAGTTCGCGCGCGCTCTCAAGTAATTCGGGCGGAGCTGTGTCTGCCGTGAACTCGAAGCGCGCGGGCCTGGCCTCCAGCAAATCGAAGAGCGCCAGGTGGACGCCCTCGCGCGTCCGGACCAAGCCGGCCCAGCGCGAGGCCAGCGGCGGCAGCGGCAGCGCGCCCACGCTCTCGGCGGCCACGCCATGCGCGGCCACGAATCGGCGCACGCGCCCGAGCGCCAGCTCATGCGCCGCCGCGCACAACGCCAGGTACGCGGTGGCCGCGACCACTCCCGCGCGGCACCAGCGCCGCTCCACCCGCGCGACGGATCCCGCGTCGCCGCGCGGCGCCGCGCCCTCCGCGCGGCTGCGGCGCACCGCCGCCCACAGCACGCCTCCCAGCAGCGCGCTGCCCAGGGCCACCAGCGTCCAGGAGAAATCTACGCCCACCACCGTGGCCGCCGTCCGCAGCCCTGCCAGCCCCAGCGACATCCCCGCCCACCAACTCATGGCGCGGGCCGCGGCGCGCTCCGGCTCGCGCAGCAGCCAGGCCGCCAGTTGCGGCAGCAGCAGGATCGCGGTCAGCGTGACGTCCAAGATGAACACCCAGTCCCAATTGGCGCGGGCGCGCGTCACCGGCGCCCACACCTGCGTGCCCCACGAAGTCACCGCGTCCAGCAGGATGTGGCTGGCAATGCCCGCCGCGTACATCCCGGCCAGTCGCCGTAGCGGCGCTACTCGCTGCGCCCCGTAGCGACGCCGCAGCCACCACCACGTCGCCGCCGCCAGGCCCAGCGCGAACACCGGCAGGCACACTACCGAGTGCGTAATCCAGCGATGGTATTCGAGCGTGGCCACGCGGCTCTGGCTGAAGAGGTTGAAGACGAAGTCGGCGTCGGGGAAGACGGCGCCCAGCGTGACGATGAGGACCGTGATTCGTGACTCGTGATTCGTGAGTGGCGCCGCGCGTTTGTCCGGTGGTTCGCCCGTTGGTAGGGGCCGGTCTTTAGACCGGCCCGCATCCGTCATCGCAGGCCGCAGTGGTTGGTCTTCGCTCGGCTTACCGTCCGGGCGGGCCTGAAGGCCCGCCCCTACATTGGTGAAGAACGCTTTGGCCATCAGCGCGCCGGCGATTCCGTGTGTGAGCGGGTCCACGTTGGGCGTTTCACCGGACGGCAATCAGTGGAGAGGTCTTGGGGAGTACGCGGCCGATGCGGCGCGCGGCGACGTTGCGGCGGGCCAGCGCGGCCACGGCGGCGTCGGCGGCTTGGGCGGCGATGGCCACCAGCAGGCCGCCCGAGGTCTGCGGGTCGAAGAGCAGCGCGCGGTATTCTTCCGCGACGCCTGAAGCGAACTCGACGCAGCCCTCGATAAAGTCGCGATTGTTCTTCAACCCGCCGGCGAGAAACCCGGCGCGCGCCGCTTCCACCGCGCCCGGCAGGTATTCGACCGCGCGGTGGTCAATCTCCAGGGACACGCTGTTGCGCTGGGCCGCAGGCGCTTGCGCGGCGTCTCGCTTGGACTCTTGCGGGCTGGAAGCCGGCGGCACGAAAGCCCCCAGCGCCATTTCCCGCGCGTGCCCCAGCAGGCCGAAGCCGGTCACGTCGGTGACGGCGTGTACACAGGAGGTAGAGGACGTAGAGGAAGTAGAGGAAAAACCCTTCGCTGCTGATCCACGCGCACCCTCTGAATCCTCTACTTCCTTTACGTCCTTTACTTCCTCTACTTCCTCTACTTCCTTCAGCCCCTCCGTGGCTTCCCGATTCAGCCGCGCCATAGACGCCATAGCTGCGGCCACGCTGGCCTCTGCCGCCTTCCCCTGCTTCAAAGCCGTGGCGATGACGCCGGTGCCCAGCGGCTTGGTGAGCAGCAGCGCGTCGCCGGGCTGCGCGCCGACGTTGCGCCACACGCGGCGCGGGTCAATCACGCCGGTGACGGCGTAACCGAACTTCAACTCCTCGTCGCGGATGGAGTGCCCGCCGACCACCGCGCACCCGGCTTCTTCCATTTTGCTCAGTCCGCCGCGCAAGATTTGCTCCATCAAGTCCGGCTGGCCCTGCGGGGGGAAGCCCACAATGGAAAGCGCGCTGACGGGCCGTCCGCCCATGGCGTACACATCGCTCAACGAATTGGCCGCGGCGATGGCGCCGTAGAGGAACGGGTCGTCCACGATGGGCGTGAAAAAATCAACCGTTTGCACCAGGGCCAGCTCGGGGCTCAGTTGATACACCCCGGCGTCGTCGCTGGTGTCGAACCCAACGAGCACGTTCGCGTTCTGCTGCCGCGGCAAACGGCGCAACACCGAGTCCAGGACCCCCGGACTCAGCTTGGCCGCTCAACCCGCGGCTTTCGCGTGCGCCGTCAATTTCACGGCTTCCGCCAAAGCATCCCTCCTCACGTCACGACCGATTATAGGCCCTCTGGAACTACGGATGAACACGGATCAACACGGAAAAGGGCGGAAAATGGCGCGGAACTGGCCTGATGTTGCCCTAGGAAGAGACCGGGGCCGAAACTACCGGGACCATTTTCCGTTTTCCATTTTCCCATTTCCGTGTTTGTCCGTGGTTCCATACCATTTTGCTAGACTCGACTCATGCTGGCCCGGGACACGGTCGCGCTGGCGATGGGCGCGTTGCGCGCGCACAAGCTGCGCACCGCGCTGACGTTGCTGGGCCTGGTGATTGGCGTCACCTCGCTCATCCTGGTGATGACGCTGATCCAGGGCGCCAACTGGTACGTCGAGCAGAAAATCGCCAACCTGGGCGCCGACGTTTTCCAGGTCTCCAAGACGCCCCAGGTGGGCCTGGACTTCAACGAAGTGGCCCGCGCCAAGAAGTTCCCGGACATCACCGCCGACGACTGGCGCGCCGTCGAGGCGCAGTGCCGCCAGTGCCGGGCCGTGGGCGCGCACGTGGACACGCTGGCGCGCGTCCGCGGGGAGGGGGAAAGCCTGGCCGACGTCAACATCCGCGGCCAGACCGCCAATATGGTGTGGATCAGCTCGCTCGAGGTGGTCCTGGGCCGCTCCTTCTCCGACGGGGAGCAGCGCGCCGCCGCGCCCGTCGCCGTGCTCGGCGACAAAGTGTTCGAGCGCCTGTTCAACCGCCGCGACCCCCTCGGCAAGACCGTGCGCATCGGCGGCGAAGAGTTCATGGTCATCGGCGTGATGGAGCCCATCGGCTCCATCCTGGGCCAGGACCAAGACCGCTTCGTCAACATCCCCATGGACGCCTTCCACCGGCTGTTCGGCGCGCGGCACAGCGCGGTCCTCGAGGTCCAGGCCACGCCCCCGCTCGAACCCGCGCAGGACGACGTCCGCCTGATCCTGCGCACTCGCCGCCACCTGCATCCCGAGGCCGAAGATAATTTCTACTTCACCACCGCCGAGACCTACCTCGAAATCTGGAGCGATATCAGCTCCGTCTTCTTCCTGGTCTTCGTGCTCATTTCCTCGGTGGCCTCGCTGGTCGGCGGCATCGTCATCATGAACATCACGCTGGTCAGCGTCACCGAGCGCCGCAAAGAAATCGGCCTGCGCCGCAGCGTCGGCGCCACCCAGCGGGACATCGCCGGGCAATTCCTCGTCGAGGTGCTGGCCCAGTGCCTGGTCGGCGGCTTCGCAGGAGTGGCACTGGGCTTTGGCGTCGCGCTGCTGCTGCGCCAGTTCACCCCTTTCCCGGCGGTTGTTCAACTGTGGGTGGCTGCCGCCGGCCTGGCATTGGCCAGCGCCATCGCCCTCATTTTCGGCATCTACCCCGCCTGGCGCGCCGCCAAACTCGACCCGGTCGTCGCCCTCCGCTCCGAGTAGCTCAGGTTTGTAGCCTGTGCGCCTCTTCTTCTAACCAGCAGCCGCCAAACGCACAGGCTCCAAGCCTGTGCTACCGCTTCATTCAACGAACGTTCACACAGCCTTAACTTGCCCCCAATCTTGCCGATATACCCTCGTACGCGCTTTGGCCGCCGTGTGCGCGGCCCGCGGGGGTGACCGATGCTGCTACCCACTGGGCATGAGAGCCTGGAAGGCCGCCGCTGGCCTTACATCACCATCGCCATTCTGGTCCTCAACGTCATCGCCTTCGCCTTCACCAATTCGGCGCTGGAGGCCGACTCCGATGAAGTCGCCCGCGTCAAAGTCCGCATCCTGATGCTGGCCGCCTGGCACACCGGCGTGACCCCGTCCGCGGAGCAGCAGCAACTCATCGAGTCCTTCCAGCGCAGCAACCCCAAAGTGTGGGACTACATGCAGCGCGAAGACCGCCGCCCCGAAGGCGCCTGGGACCTGGAAATGCGCGGATTCGACCCCGCGCAGGCCCAGGAGGAAATAACCCGCCTCGACGCCGAGCTGAGCGCCATCCAGCAGACCAGCGTGCTCGAACGCTACGCCTTTTTCTCCCAGAAGCGCGACTTCACCCGCTACATCACCGCCAGCTTTCTCCACGGCGGCATTTTCCATTTGCTCGGCAACATGTGGTTCCTGTGGCTGGCCGGCACGGTGGTCGAAGACAAGTGGGGCCGCCTGATCTTTCCCGCGTTTTACGCCCTGGCCTGCTGGGCTTCGCTGGTGGCCCACGCCATCGCTCACCCCGACAGCATCAAGCCGGTGATCGGCGCTTCCGGAGCGGTGGCCGCGCTGATGGGAGCGTTCCTGGTGCGCTTCACCACCACCAAAATCAATTTCGTTTTCCTGTGGTGGTTCGGCTTCCGCCCGTATTGGTACAAGTTCAAGGCCCCGGCCTACGCCATGCTGCCGCTGTGGGCGGTGACGCAAATCCTGTGGGGCTCCTTGCTCGGTGAAAACGGTGGCGTGGCTTACTGGGCGCACGTCGGCGGCTTCGCCTTCGGCCTGGTGGCTGCCCTGGGGATGAAGTTCAGCGGCCTCGAAAGCAAAATGGACCAGCACATCGAGAAGCAGGTGGGCTGGAGCATGGACCCGCGCGTAGTCAAGGCCGGGGAAATCATGCAGAAGGACCCGCACGGCGCGGTCAACGAACTGCTCGCCGTGATCGGCGAGCAGCGGGATTCGCTCGACGCCTGGAACCTGCTCTCCAAGGCCTACTGGCAGCAGAACAACCTCGAAGGCCACCGCGAAGCCCTGGGCCAGCTCGCCCGCCTGCACATCAAGAAGCGGGAACTGGACGCCGCGCTGGAGAATTACGACGACTTCCGCCACTCCGGAGGTGAACGCTTCCCGGCGCCCGAGTGGCTGGCCCTCTGCCGCCACCTCGAAACCTTCCCCAATTGGGAGCGCGCCGCCGCCGAGTATGAGAACTACGCCGCTGCCTACCCGCAGGAAAAAATGTCCGTGTACGCGCTGGTGGCCGCTGCCCGCATCAATCTGAAAAACCTCGGCAATAAGACCGAAGCCGCGCGCCTGTACCGCGCCGCCGAAGCCACCCCCGTCCCGCACCTCGACTACGCCGACGCCATCCGCCGCGGCCTTCGCGAAGCCACCGTGGCAGGGTCGGCGCCGCCGGAATTGGCCGCCGCCGGTTCCGTTCGCTAGCCCGGAGTCTTCCTCCGCCCGCGAACCCGCTTCGCGCCGCCGCTCATTGCGTCTCTGCAACAGCAGGAACCAGTTTTCTTCTGGTGTGCGGGCGATCCCGCAAGGAATATAACTCCGTGCCCCGGTTCATTTTGGGTCCGGGGTTGCAAGCGTTGTCTGGCCGGAGTAGATTTCTGGCCACTCGATTTGCCACAGCCTATGCGCTTGGGGAGGCGAAGCCCATGAAAAGCACCATTCTCCGTTGCGTTGTGTTTGTCTTTCTTGCCGGCTCCCTGGCAGCAACACCCCAGCAGCCGACCGATCGTTCGGCCGTGCCGCGGCTGGTGAAGTATGCCGGGCAGGTCTCCCCCCGAAGCTTCGGGGCTGTGCAGCGCGCGGTTGCCGGGGGGTCCGCGGTGGGGCAGGCGGGGGCGCAACAAGCAGCGCCC
>Ga0187893_10001466_pt1 | contig 56287 bp, 56 predicted proteins | sample MA1701074metaG_FD_139574 | JGI IMG/M metagenome (GOLD analysis project Ga0187893, IMG submission 139574) | White microbial mat communities from a basaltic lava cave in the Kipuka Kanohina Cave System on the Island of Hawaii, USA - MA170107-4 metaG ...
GCGTGCGCCGCCCCGATGCCTTCTTCTTCATCAGAAACTCCTTTTCGCCAGACCGATTCCGGACCGGCTCTAAACCCAGAGTTTCCACTTATACCGCTGTTCAGATTTGCGGGGCCACTTCTGTTCACAACAACAAACCGGAACACAATAAGTACTGCTCTGCCTACATGTTGCGGCGGTACTGGCCCCCGACTTCGAACAGTGCGTGCGTGATCTGGCCCAGCGAACAGACGCGCACCGCATCCATCAGCACCGCGAATACGTTGTCGTCGTTCATCACCGCCTGGCGCAGGCGCTCGAGCATGGCCTTCGAAACGGAGGCATGCGTTTCCTGAAAAGCGCGTAGCCGCTTCAGCTGCGACTGCTTCTCCCCTTCGCTCGAGCGGATCAGCTCGAGTTTCGGCGGCGCCTCGCCGGCGCCGGGACCCCTGAAGGTGTTGACGCCGATGATCGGATAGGAACCGTCGTGCTTGCGGTGCTCGTAGAGCATCGATTCCTCCTGGATCTTGCCGCGCTGGTAACCCGTCTCCATCGCGCCCAGCACGCCGCCGCGCGAACTGATCGCCTCGAACTCCTTGAGCACCGCCTCCTCGACCAGGTCGGTGAGTTCCTCGATGATGAACGAGCCCTGGTTGGGATTCTCATTCGTCGCCAGGCCCCACTCCTTGTTGATGATGAGCTGGATCGCCATCGCGCGCCGCACCGACTCCTCGGTGGGCGTCGTGATCGCCTCGTCGTAGGCGTTGGTGTGCAGCGAATTGGTGTTGTCGTAGGAGGAAATCAGCGCCTGCAGGGTGGTGCGTATGTCGTTGAAGGCGATTTCCTGCGCGTGCAGGCTGCGGCCGCTGGTCTGCGAGTGGAACTTGAGCTTCTGCGAGCGCTCGTTGGCGCCATAGCGGTTTTTCAGCGCCACGGCCCAGATGCGGCGCGCCACGCGCCCGATGACGCTGTACTCCGGGTCCATGCCGTAGCTGAAGAAAAACGACAGGTTGGGCGCGAAATCGTCGATCCGCATGCCGCGCGCGAGATAGGCCTCGACGAAGGTGAAACCGTTCGACAGCGTGAAGGCGAGCTGGCTGATCGGGTTCGCGCCGGCTTCGGCGATGTGATATCCGGAGATCGACACCGAATAGAAATTCTTCACGTCGTGCTCGATGAAGTACTGCTGGATGTCGCCCATCACCTTGAGCGAGAACTCGGTGGAGAAAATGCAGGTGTTCTGCCCCTGGTCTTCCTTCAGGATGTCGGCTTGCACGGTGCCGCGTACGGCAGAGAGTGTATTCGCCTTTATCTGCGCATATTCCTCCTGCGTCGGCTCGCGTCCCAGTTTCTCCAGCTGCTGATCGATGGCGGTATTGAAGAACATCGCCAGGATCGTCGGCGCAGGCCCGTTGATGGTCATCGACACCGAGTTGTTCGGCGCGCACAGGTCGAATCCCGAGTAGAGCACCTTCATGTCCTCCAGCGTCGCGATGGAAACGCCGGAATTGCCGACTTTGCCGTAGATGTCCGGGCGCTCGTCCGGGTCGAAACCGTACAGCGTCACCGAATCGAAGGCCGTCGACAGGCGCTTTGCCGGCATATCTTTCGAGAGCAGGTGGAAGCGCCGGTTGGTGCGGAAGGCGTCGCCTTCTCCCGCGAACATGCGCGTCGGGTCCTCGTTCTCGCGCTTGAAGGGAAACACCCCGGCGGTGAACGGGAATGCGCCCGGCAGGTTTTCGCGCCACTGCCAACGCAGGATTTCGCCCGCATCCTCGAACTTCGGCAGCGCCACCTTGGACACCCGGGTACCGGAGAGCGTAGTGCTGGTGAGCCTGGTGCGCAGCTCGCGGTCCCGGCTCCTGGTGGCGAACTCGTCGCCCGTGTAATCCTTGACGGTCTGCGGCCAGGAATCGAGCAGCGCCTTCGCCTGCGCGCCAAGTGCAGAGTTTTTTTCCGCGATCAGTGCGTCCAGCACGGCGGTGCCGCTCATGCGTTTGGCGGCGAGCAGGCTCTGGCGGTCGCGCGCGACGCGCGACTGCTGCAAGCCTTGCGCGTGGTAGTCGCGCACGCCCTCCGCGATCTCGGCGAGGTAGCGCGCACGCTTCGCCGGCACGACGACATGAACATCCGAAGAGCATCTGCCCGTGGCGGCGGGGAGAATTCCGGCGGCAAACTGCAGGCCTTTGCCGGCGAGCCTGGCTGCAATGCCCTGGTAGAGCGCGGTGACGCCATCGTCGTTGAAGCGCGAAGCGACCGTGCCGTAGACCGGCATTGCCTCGGGCGCCTGGCCGAAGGACTGCCGGTTTCGCTGCACCTGCTTGCGCACGTCGCGCAGCGCGTCCTCGGCGCCCTTGCGGTCGAACTTGTTGATGGCGACGAAGTCGGCGAAGTCGAGCATGTCGATCTTCTCGAGCTGGCTCGCGGCGCCGAACTCCGGCGTCATGACGTAGAGCGACACGTCCACCAGCGGCACGATAGCCGCATCGCCCTGCCCGATGCCGGAAGTCTCGACGATGACGAGATCGAAGCCGGCTGCCTTCGCGGCGGCGATCACCTCCGGCACGCAAGCCGCGATTTCCGCGCCCGATTCGCGCGTTGCGAGCGAGCGCATGAAGACCTTTGGACCGTGAATGGCATTCATGCGGATGCGGTCGCCCAGGAGTGCGCCGCCCGTCTTGCGCCGTGTGGGGTCCACCGAAATAATCGCAATCCTCAGCCGGTCGCCCTGGTCGATGCGCAGGCGCCGCACCAGTTCGTCGGTGAGCGAGCTCTTGCCCGCGCCGCCGGTGCCGGTGACGCCGAGCACCGGGGTCTTTTGCTTCGTCGCCTTGTCGACGATATTTCTCTTCAGCTCCGGGCCGCAGACGCCGAGTTCCAGCGCCGTGATGACCCTCGCCAGGGCGCGAAAATCGCCTTGCTTGAGTTCCCTGGGCAGCTGCTCGGCCGGATTGAAGTCGCAGCGCGCGAGCATGTCGTTGATCATTCCCTGCAGCCCCATCTTCTGGCCGTCTTCGGGGGAATAGATGCGCGTCACGCCGTAGGCCTGCAGTGCCTCGATTTCCGCGGCCACGATCACGCCGCCGCCGCCGCCGAACAGCCGGATCTGCCCGCCGCCCGCAGTTCCCCCTCGTTCGCGCAGCTGGTCGAGCATGTACTTGAAATACTCGATGTGGCCACCCTGGTAGGACGAAATGGCGATGCCCTGCACGTCCTCTTCGAGCGCGGTGGTCACGACGTCGTCGACAGAGCGGTTGTGGCCGAGGTGGACCACCTCGGCGCCGGAGGCCTGCAGGATGCGCCGCATGATGTTGATCGAAGCGTCGTGACCGTCGAACAGGCTCGCCGCGGTGACGAAGCGGATTTTGTGCTTGGCCTTGTAGACCAGGTTCTTCGACTGCGACAGGTCGGTCATCGAGGTCCCCTCCTCAGGGGGTCGGCAAGCCTACTTGACGTTTACGTTAACGTCAATCCAGGCCTGCCCTCAGCGCAGCAGGAATTGCCGGACTGCCGCGATCTGATTGTCGCTCATCAGCGCCGGCGCGTGGCCGATTCCTGGCAACTCGAGCACTTCGACGCCAGGCCGGCGCGCCTGCATTTGCCGCAGCGTGTCGCGCGAGAGCACGTCCGAATCGGCGCCGCGCAGCACCAGCGTCGGGCAGCGGGTTTCGGCCCAGGTGCTCCACAGGTCGATGCCGGAAAGAAAATTCGGCCCGAGCGGAAATTCCGGGTCGGGTGAGCTCACGCGCATGGTGTGGCCGATGGCTGGATCGTAGCGCAGGCGATAGAGGCCCGGCTCCCCGACATCGGCCGCGGCACTGTGCTGGGCGAGGTGGCGCCATTGCTCGTCGGTCAGCGGCCCGAACGGCGCGCAAGCCTCGCGCAGATGCGCCTCCACCTCGGCGAGGCTTTTGAAAGCGCCGCCGCCCGCGATGTAGCCCTTCAGCCGGTACAGCGATCCCCAGGAGATGAACGGTCCGACGTCGTTCAACACCAGGCGGCGGATCGGCGAGGCGCGTTTCGCGGCGAGCAGCATCCCGATCAGGCCGCCCATCGAGGTGCCGACCCAGTCGATCTGCGCCGGCCCCGCGGCGGCCCGCCGCCGCGGGCGAAAAGTGCCGAATGACGCGGGGGTCGTGGGCGCGGTGATGCGCGCGATCAGCGCCGCCGCGTCCGCAAGGTAGGTCGAAAAACTGTATTCGCCCTTGTCCTGGAGCCACTCGCTGTCGCCGCGGCCGACCACATCGGGGCAGATGACCCGGCAATCGCGCGCCAGCTCCTGCGCCAGAAAATCGAAGTCGCGGCTGTTGCGCGACAAGCCGTGCACGCAGACCACCACCTGCGACGCAGCCTGTTTGCCCCAATCGAGGTAGGCGATGCGGTGAAACCCGCCCGGCGACAGGCTGAGAAAGGATGCTTGAGAAAAGCTCACGGCCATGCGCCCAAGCATAGTGCATGCCTGTGACCGGAATCGCTGGCACGCTTCCTGCAGCTAGCGGGCATGAACTTCCAGCGCATTCGAATGGAAAACATGCCGATCGAAGACAGAGTCGAGAAAATTGCCTGCTTGATGCTCGTCGCATTGCTGTACGCGACGCTGGGCGGAATCCTCTAGCCCAGCTACTGCCGGATCTGGAGGAATAAGCACGTGCGAGTCCTGGTCGTGGACGAATCGGAGGAGCGCGCAGCGGTGCTGCGCGACGGGGTGGTGATGGCCGGCCACGAGGTGATCGCCTCGCTCGCCTCGCCGCTTGAGTTGCTGCGCGCCGTCGAGCGCCTGCAGCCCGACGTCATCGTCATCGACACCGATTCGCCGACGCGCGACGTGCTCGAACACGTGGTCATGGTCAGCCAGTCGAGCCCGCGTCCGATCGTGATGTTCAGCGCCGACCGGGCCAGCGAGACCATTCGCGACGCGGTGCGTGCGGGCGTCTCGGCGTACATCGTCGATGGGCTGGACAGCATGCGCGTCAATACCATCGTGGAGGTCGCCTGCGCCCGTTTTGAAGAGTTCCAGCGCCTGAAGGCAGAGCTTGCGGAGGCGAATTTGAAGCTCTCGGAGCGCAAGCGGGTGGAACGCGCCAAAGGTCTGCTGATGCGATCGCGCGGGGTTTCGGAGGACGAGGCCTATCACGCGTTGCGCAGGCTGGCAATGTCGAAGAAGCAGCGTTTGGGCGATGTCGCGCAGCAGGTCATCGATACGGCGGGATTGCTCGGCAAAGGCTGACCGGCTTGCCAGATGGCGGTGCATTGTGCACCGCAACAGTGCATCGGAAAGCATCTGGTCCCTTGTTTCTCTTGAGTTTTTCCGTGGCACAGACCTTGCAAACTTAGTCCTATCGGCCCGGACGCAATGGCGCGTCCGGCCTGGACAAAGGCGTTCGACGCGGACCAGCGGACGGGTTTGCGCGAGCGCCTTACTTTTTCTGGAGCGCGACATGAATGAGCCGGTCGGTAGCAAGCGGCGCAGGTTTCTCAAGCAGGCAACGGCGGCGGGGCTGATGGGCCTCGTCCCTGGCGCGGTACGCAATGGCGCCTGGGCGGCGGGCTCGGACGCGCCCGAGAAAAAGGAAATCCGCATCGGCTTCATTCCCCTCACCGACTGCTCCTCGGTCGTCATGGCTGCGGTGATGGAATTCGACAAGAAGTACGGCATCAAGATCGTCCCCTCGAAGGAAGCCTCCTGGGCGGCGGTGCGCGACAAGCTCGTCAATGGCGAGCTGGATGCCGCGCACGTCCTCTACGGCCTCATCTACGGCGTGCAGATGGGTATAGGCGGGCCCAAGAAGGACATGAACGTGCTCATGAGCCTGAACCATAACGGCCAGGCCTTCACGCTTTCACGAAAACTCTTCGACAAGGGTGTTGTTGACGGTTTTACCTTGAAGAAATTAATTGAAAAAGAAAAAGCCGATTACACATTTGCGCAGACCTTCCCGACGGGCACGCACGCCATGTGGATCTACTACTGGCTCGCCGCGCACGGCATTCATCCCTTCCAGGATGTAAAGGCGATCGTAGTACCGCCGCCCCAGATGGTGGCCAACATGCGCGTGGGCGCGATGGACGGCTTCTGCGTCGGCGAACCGTGGAACTACCGCGCAATCATGGACAAGATCGGCTTCACGGCCAACACCACGCAGGACCTGTGGAAGGACCATCCGGAGAAGACGCTCGGCTGCACCGCCGAGTTCACGCAGAAATACCCGAATACCGCGCGCGCCATGACTGCAGCCGTCATCGAGGCCGGCAAATGGATCGACGCGTCGCTCGTCAACCGTCAGAAGACCGCTGAGGTGGTCTCCGACAAGTCCTATGTCAACTGCGAGAAGGAGGTCATCGTTGCCCGCATGCTCGGCCGCTACGACAACGGCATCGGCAAGACCTGGGACGACAAGGACCACATGAAGTTCTACAACGATGGCTACGTCACCTTCCCGTATCTCTCGGACGGCATGTGGTTCATGACGCAGCACCGCCGTTGGGGCCTGCTGAAGGAAGATCCCGACTACCTGGCGGTGGCGAAGAAAGTGAACCGCATCGACATCTACAAGGAAGCCGCGGCAAGTACCAAGACCGCCCTGCCCAAGGATCCGATGCGCACGGCGAAGCTCATGGACGCTGTGGTCTGGGACGGCAAGGACCCGAAAAGGTACGCAGGCAGCTTCAAAGTGAAGGTGGCCTGAATGAGTGCCGTGCCGGCGTTCGCCCGCAGCAGCGGGCCGCACCCTGCGGCTGCCGTGCTCGCGGCCCGTGTTGATGCGGTGACGAAACAAAAACCCGCCGCCAAACCGGCTGCCACCGGCTACCGCAGGGCGCGCGCGCCCGAGTGGATGCTGCAGCTGCTGGCGATGTTCGCCGGCCTCGCCGCGTTCATCGCGCTCTGGGAGATCGTCGCCCGTCAGGGCGGGCGCATACCGGCCCCGGGCCCGGTGTGGAACGCAGCGGTGACGATTTTCTCCGATCCGTTCTATTCGAAAGGCCCGAACGACCAGGGCATCGGCTGGAACGTGTTGTCCTCGCTCAAGCGCGTGGGCATCGGCTTTGGCCTTGCCGCGGCGGTGGGGATCCCGCTGGGCTTCATGATCGGGCGCTTCAAGTTCCTCTCCGGCATGGCGGCGCCGATCATCGCGCTATTGAAGCCCGTGTCGCCGCTTGCCTGGCTGCCGATCGGTCTGCTCGTGTTCAAGGCCGCCAATCCGGCGGCGATCTACGTCATCTTCGTCTGCAGCCTGTGGCCGATGATCGTCAATACCGCAGTCGGCGTGCGGCAGATCCCGCAGGACTACCTGAACGTGGCGCGGGTGCTGAACCTCTCGGAGTGGAAAGTGTTCACAAGGATCCTGTTCCCGGCGGTGCTGCCGTACATGATCACCGGCGTGCGCCTGTCCATCGGCGTCGCCTGGCTGGTGATCGTGGCGGCAGAGATGCTCACCGGCGGCGTCGGCATCGGTTTCTGGGTCTGGGACGAATGGAACAACCTGAAGGTGGAGCACATCATCATCGCCATCTTCACCATCGGCATCGTCGGCCTGCTGCTCGAGCAGGGGCTGGTGCTGCTCGCCAAGCGCTTCAGCTACCACTGAGGGAACAGCCATGGACGCGACCAGATACCTGCGCATCGAGGATCTCGGCATGACCTTCGAAACCAGGAAGGGCAGTTTCATCGCCATCGAGAGAATCGACCTCAGCGTGCGAAAAGGCGAGTTCGTCTGCCTGATCGGCCACTCCGGCTGCGGCAAATCCACGCTGCTGAACCTGGTCGCCGGGCTGCTGCGCCCGACCGGGGGCGGCATCCTGCTCGCCGAGCGGGAAATCGCCGGCCCCGGCCCGGACCGCGGCGTGGTGTTCCAGAACCACTCGCTGCTGCCCTGGCTGACCTGCTTCGATAACGTCTATCTCGCCGTCGAAAGAGTCTTTCCCGAAAGGAAAAACAACCTCAAGGAGCGCACCCACAAGGCGCTCGCGATGGTCGGCCTCACGGCGGCCGAAGCGAAGTATCCGCACGAGATCTCCGGTGGCATGAAGCAACGTGTCGGTATCGCCCGCGCGCTGGCCATCGAACCCAAGATGCTGCTGCTCGACGAACCCTTCGGCGCGCTCGATGCGCTCACCCGCGCCAACCTCCAGGACGAGCTGCTGCGCATCGTCGACAAGACCGGCGCCACCGTGCTGATGGTGACTCACGATGTGGACGAAGCGGTGCTGCTCTCCGACCGCGTGGTGATGATGACCAATGGCCCGGCAGCCCGCATCGGCGGCGTGCTCGAAGTGGATCTGCCGCGGCCGCGCGACCGTCTGGCGCTCGCTGCCGATCAACGCTACATCGAGCTGCGCCGCACGGTAATGGATTTTCTCTACCGCAAACAGCTCAAGCAGGCGGCCTGAAGGATGCGGGCGCTCGTCACCCTGATCGGCGCCGGGCCGGGCGATCCGGAGCTGCTCACGCTGAAAGCAGCGCGCGCGCTGCGCGCAGCCGATGTGGTGCTGGTCGACGGCCTGGTGAATCGCGCCTGCCTCGTGCACGTCCGTCCCGGCGCGAAGATCATCGAGGTGGGCAAGCGCGGCGGTTGCAAATCCACGCCGCAGGCGTTTATCGAGAAACTCCTGGTTTCCTATGCCAGGGAACGGAAAAACGTCGTGCGCCTGAAAGGTGGCGACCCCTTTGTCTTTGGCCGCGGCGGCGAAGAAGTCGAGTCGCTGCGCTCGCAAGGGGTTGCGGTCGAGGTCATTCCCGGTGTCACCGCAGGGACTGCGGTGCCCGCCTCGCTGGGCATTCCGGTGACCCATCGCGAATTCGCGCGTGGCGTTACGTTCGTGACCGGGCACACGAAGGACGGCACCGAGCCGGATTGGCACGCGCTGGTGCGCTCGCGCATGACCCTGGTGATTTACATGGGATTGAACAGGTGGAAGAGGATTCGAGCGGCGTTGCAAGCTGCGGGCATGGACCCTGCAACGCCCGCCTGCATGATTGAAAACGGCACGCTGCACAACCAGAGGCAGCGCGTAGCCTCGCTCGGTACGCTTTCCGGCGACGGCTTTGCCGGCCCGGCGCTGATCGTGGTCGGCGACGTGGTGCGCTTCGCCAGCGCCGCGGCGACAGTGCCGAAGGCAAAGGCGGCCTGATGCGCGTCGCTGTCATCGGCAACGGCATGGTCGGCCAGCGCTTCCTGGAACAACTGGTCGCGCGCAGCAAGGATTGTGAAATCACCGTCTTCTGCGAGGAGCCGCGCCCGGCCTATGACCGCGTACAGCTGACGAGCTTCTTCTCCGGCAAGACGGCTTCCGATCTCGCACTGGTAAAAAAGGACTTCTTTGCAAATTCGAAAATCACCTTGCGTCTGAACGACAGCGTGCGCGCCGTCGACCCGGTGAACAAAGTGCTGCGCTCGACACGCTACAAGGACGTCCCCTTCGACAAGCTCGTGTTCGCCACCGGCTCGAGCCCCTTCGTGCCGCCGGTGGCGGGACGCGACCGGCGCGACTGCTTCGTCTACCGCACCATCGAGGATCTCGAGGTCATCGCAGCCAGGGCGGCCAAGGCAAAGACCGGCACGGTCATCGGCGGCGGCCTTCTCGGCCTGGAGGCAGCGAAAGCGCTGAAAGACCTCGGCCTGGAGACCCACATCGTCGAATTCGCCCCGCGGCTCATGTCGGTGCAGCTCGACGACTCGGCGGGACGCCTCCTGTGCCGGAAGATCGAAGCGCTCGGCGCCACGGTGCACGTATCGAAAAGTACGCAGGAGATCGTCGCGGGAACGACCGCCCGCAACAAACTGGTGTTCAGCGACGGCACCGGCCTGGAGACGGATCTCGTGGTGTTTTCCGCCGGCATCCGCCCGCGCGACGAGCTCGCGCGCGCATCGGGCATTGCGGTCGGCGAGCGTGGCGGTATCCGCATCAACTCGCATTGCCAGACGGCCAATCCCGATATCTACGCCATCGGTGAGTGCGCGCTGTGGGAAGGGCGCACCTTCGGCCTGGTCGCGCCCGGGTACCAGATGGCAGAAGTCGCGGCGCGCCACCTGCTGGGGGAAACGCAATTGCGGTTTCTTGGCGCCGACATGAGCACGAAGCTGAAACTCATGGGCGTGGACGTGTGCTCGATCGGCGACGCCCACGGCAGCGCTCCCGGCGCGCTCAACTACGTGTTCACCGACGAAGCGGCAGGCGTCTACAAGAAGCTCGTGGTGGCCGAAGACCGCAAGCAGCTGCTCGGCGCGATTCTCGTCGGCGATGCCGCGGACTACGGGACGCTCCTGCAGATGGCGCTCAACCCGATGCCGCTGCCGGCGCACCCGGAAGACCTGATCCTGCCGGCGCGCGAGGGCAAGAAAGGCGTCGGCATCGAGCTGCTGCCCGACTCGGCGCTGATCTGCTCGTGCAACAGCGTGACGAAGGGAGCGATCTGCGCCGCGATTTCCGAAGGTTGCAGCTCGTTGGGAAAATTAAAGACAAGAACAAAAGCGGCAAGCAGTTGTGGCGGCTGCGGGCCTCTCGCCAAGCAGATCCTCGACGCCGAAATGAAGCGGCGCGGCTTCAAGGTCAACAACCACCTGTGCGAGCACTTTGCCTATTCGCGGCAGGAGCTTTTTCACCTGATCAAGGTGGGCTCGATCAGAACCTTCGAGGATCTGATCGGGAAGCACGGGACGGGGCGCGGCTGCGACATCTGCAAGCCGGCGGCGGCATCGATCTTTGCTTCCTGCTGGAACGAAATGATCCTGAAGCCGCGCCACGCGCCGCTGCAGGACACGAACGACCATTTCCTCGCCAACCTGCAGAAGGACGGCACCTATTCGGTGGTGCCGCGCGTGCCGGGCGGCGAAATCACCCCCGCCAAACTGATCGCGCTCGGCGAAGTGGCCAAGAAATTCGGTCTCTACACGAAGATCACCGGCGCGCAGCGGATCGATCTCTTCGGCGCGCGCGTCGAGCAGTTGCCGCTGATCTGGCGCGAGCTGATCGACGCCGGCTTCGAGTCCGGCCATGCCTACGGCAAGGCGCTGAGGACGGTGAAATCCTGCGTCGGCAGCACCTGGTGCCGCTACGGCGTGCAGGACTCGGTGGCGATGGCGATCCGCATCGAGCAGCGCTACCGCGGCCTGCGCGCGCCGCACAAGATCAAGATGGCGGTCTCGGGCTGCACGCGCGAGTGCGCCGAGGCGCAGGGCAAGGACGTGGGCGTGATCGCCACCGACAAGGGCTGGAACCTCTACGTCTGCGGCAACGGAGGGATGAAACCCAGGCATGCCGACCTTCTCGCGAAGGACTTGACTGACCAGCAATTGATTCAATACATCGACCGCTTCCTGATGCTCTACATCCGCACCGGCGACCGGCTGCAGCGCACCAGCACCTGGCTGGAGAACCTCGAAGGCGGCATCGACTACGTGCGCCGCGCGGTGTGCGAAGACTCGCTCGGCCTCGGCGCCGAGCTCGAGGCCGACATGCAGAAGTTCGTCGACACTTATGCCTGCGAGTGGAAGCAGGCGATCGAGACGCCGGAGATCCTCAGGCGCTTCCGCCATTTCGTGAACAGTGACCAGCCCGACTCGGGCGTCGTATTCGTGACGGAACGTGGACAGATTCGACCCTCACGCCCTGCTGAACGAGAAGTCGAAGTCGCATAGCGTCTGCCGTCTCGACGACATCGTGCCGAACACGGGCGTGGCGGCGCTCGTCGACGGCGAGCAGGTCGCCGTGTTCCGGCTCGATGACGGCACGATCCGTGCGGTCGGCAATCGCGACCCCTTCTCGGGCGCCAACGTGCTTTCGCGCGGGATCGTCGGCGACCTGAAGGGCGAGCTGGTGGTCGCTTCGCCCGTCTACAAGCAGCATTTCAGCCTCGCCACCGGCCGCTGCCTCGAGGACGCCAAAGTGCGTATCCCGGTCTACGACGCGCGGGTCGAGAGCGGATTCGTCGTCATCGAGCCGCGCCGCCATGTCGCGACGACCTGCTGCTATTGCGGCGTGGGCTGCGGCGTGATCGCCTCGTCGCACAAACACGGCGTCTTCGCGGTGAAAGGCGATCCCGCCCATCCCGCCAACCGCGGACAACTGTGCACCAAGGGTGCGGCATTGCACCTGAGCACAGGCCAGGATGCGCGCCTGCATTACCCGGAGATCAATGGCACGCGCGCCAGCTGGGACGAGGCCCTGGATCTTGCAGCAAAAAGGTTCAATCGGGTCATCGCCGAGCACGGCCCCGATGCCGTCGCCTTCTACATCTCCGGGCAACTCCTCACCGAGGATTACTACGTCTTCAACAAGCTCGCCAAGGGCCTCGTCGGCACCAACAACGTCGACACCAATTCGCGCCTGTGCATGTCCTCGGCGGTGGCGGGCTACAAGCTGTCGCTCGGGGCGGACGCGCCGCCCTGCGCCTACGAGGACATCGACGCCGCCGACCTGATCCTGATCGCGGGCTCAAATACGGCGTTCGCGCACCCGGTGCTGTTCCAGCGCATCGAAGCCGCGCGCGCGAGGAATCCTGACCTGCGCCTGATCGTGATCGATCCCCGCGCCACGGTCACCGCTCGCGCCGCCGACCTGCACCTCGCGCTCAAGCCCGGCGCCGACATCGCGCTTTTCAACGCAATGCTGCACGTGCTTCGCAAGGAAGGCCTTCTTGCTTTGTCTTTCGTAGAAAAGAACACGGAAAACTTCGAAAAACTCCACTCCTTGCTGGACTACTGGACCGCGGAGCGGGCGGCCGCGGTCTGCGATCTGCCGGTCGAGAAAATCGTCGAGGCGGCACGGCTCTTCGGCCGGGCGAAGGCGGTGCTGTCGCTCTACTGCCAGGGCCTCAACCAGTCCTCCAGCGGCACGCACAAGAATTGCGCGCTGATCAACCTGCACCTCGCCACCGGCCAGATCGGCAGGCCCGGTGCCGGGCCCTTCAGCCTGACCGGCCAGCCGAACGCGATGGGCGGGCGCGAGGTGGGCGGCATGGCGAACCTGCTTTCAGCTCACAGAGAGTTAAGCAGTGAATCCGATAGAAAAGAAATCGCGGCACTTTGGGGTGTCGACAGCGTTCCCGCCAAGCCGGGCAAGACCGCGGTGGAGATGTTCGAGGCCATCGGCCGCGGCGAGATCAAGGCGGTCTGGATCGCCTGCACCAACCCTGCCCAGTCGATGCCCGATGCGAACGCGGTGCGCCGGGCGCTCGAGCGCGCGGAGTTCGTCGTCGTGCAGGAGGCATTCCGCAGCGCCGAGACCTGCGACTACGCCGACGTGCTGCTGCCGGCGGCGAGCTGGGCGGAAAAGGAAGGCACGGTCACCAATTCGGAGCGCCGCATCTCGCGCGTGCGCGCCGCGGTGCCGCCCCCCGGCGAAGCGCGCCCGGATTGGAGGATCGCAGTTGATTTTGCAGTTCGCCTTCAATCTCTTTTGAACAAGAAAATTTCCTTCAACTACAAGTCCCCTGAAGAAATTTTCGACGAACACCGCGAGAGCACGCGCGGGCGCGACCTGGACATCAGCGGCCTGTCTTACGCTGTGCTCGAGCGCGATGGGCCGCAGCAGTGGCCCTATCCCGAAGGCGCGCGTGGCGGCCGCTCGCGCCTCTATGAGGATGGCGTCTTCCCGACCCCGTCGGGCCGCGCGCGATTCATCGCCACCGAATATCAACCGCCAGCGGAGGAACCGGACACTGCATTTCCGCTGCGCCTGACCACCGGACGCCTGCGCGACCAATGGCACAGCATGACGCGCACCGGCCGGGTCGCTCGCCTCTTCGGCCACAGCCCCGAGCCGGAGATCGTCCTGAACGCGGCCACGCTTGAGAATTGCGGCGTGCAGAATCACGCGCTGGCACGCGTGACCAGCCGGCGCGGCGCCGCGGTCATGAAGGTGCGCGCATCCGGCGACATGCGCCCCGGCGATGCATTCGTCGCCATGCACTGGGGAGCGCGGTTCACCTCAGGAAACGGGACCAATACCCTCACGGTCGGGGCGATGGACCCCCACTCGAAGCAGCCGGAGCTCAAGCACGCGGCGGTGCGCGTCGAGGCCTTCACTGCGAAATGGCGGGGCGCGTTCAGCGCGCCGGCAAGCGCGGAGTTGCAACGCTTGGCGAGCAGCTGGCTCGCGCGATTCGACTACGCCGGGCTCTCGCTCGCCGAGGGTGCGGAAACGAAGCTTCGCCTCGAGCTCGCTGCCGCCGGTGAGCCGGACATGGAGGCGCTCGCGGCGCTGGAGCGGCTTTTCGGCGCGCCGCCGGAAACCGGCGCCGCCGCGTCGGAGCGCGCTGTCTGCGCCTGCTTCAACGTCGCCGAGAACCAGATCCGCGACGCGCTCGCGATCGGAAAGAGTCTCGCGGCGTTGCAGAAGGACTTCGGCTGCGGCACCAATTGCGGATCGTGCCTGCCCGAGCTACGCCGCCTCGCGGCAGCGTAAATCACCGTCGATAGGACGAATCTTTCGCGTCGACAAAGCGCTACATTGCGGCGAACACATCGTCGCAAGTGCACTCTTGCCGAGGCAGGTGAAGCGTGGCGTAAGCGCATGCGGTCGAGCGAACCGCCACCTAAAACATCAACAATAACTGTTCAAGACCTACATGCCGATCAGGCGCCCGACCAGGGAGGCGATGCGCCCTTCGAACCGCAGCGAGCCGCCGACATGGGCGAGGCAGACGCATTCGGCGCCCGCCTCGACCGCCGGCTGGTGGAGCACGCTCTCGTCGGCGGCATCGAAATCGCCCGCGCCGAAGCGCTCGCGGCCGTCGTGAAAGCTGCCGCAGAGCACCTGCGTCAGCTCGGTGCCGCGGTGGGTGTGTCGCGGCATGCTCAGGCCCTCGCCGATGCGCAGCAGGAACAGCGCCGCCTCCGCATCGCAGGGCAGCGTCAGGCGGGCAAAGCTCCTGCCCGGGCTCATCCAGCGCCAGGGCGTAACCTCGCAGCCGCGCAGGCCGGCGGGCCAGGGCGTGTTGTCCGGCAGCGTGAGCGGGGCCGGCGCCATCCGGGCTAGGGGCGCGAGCGCCGTCGGCGCCGCGTCGATGCGCTCAAGCGTCTGGGTCAGGGCGTTCGCACCGAGCGCAAGCGGCTCGGCCTCCTCGAGCAGCGCGCCGCCGACCGCCTGCATCCCGTGCAGGCGCGCGCGGCACTCCGCGCAGCGCTCGAGGTGCACCGCCACAACCAGGGCGTCGGCCGGGCGCAAGCGCCCCGCGGCAAGAGGCAGCAGGAATTCGTCGCCGGGATGGTGCTGGATCATGGCCGGGTTCCTTCAAGAATGCGCCGCAGCTGGGCCATCGCGAGGCGGATGCGCGACTTCACGGTGCCAAGCGGAATGCCGAGCTCCAGCGCGATGCGGCTGTGCGGATGCTCTTCATAAAACGAGAGCCGCAGCACCAGCGCCTGTTCCGCCGGCAGCCCGGCGAGAGCGTTCCGAACGCCGCGCTCGTGTTGCGCTGCGATCACTCGTGCCTCGGGCTCGAGGTACAGGCTGGCGGGTTGCTGGTCGGCGTCCCAGGGCTCGCCCACCTCGCCGGCGCGGACCGCCTGGCGGCGGTGATGATCGATGCGCAGGTTGCGTGCGATCGTGAAGAGCCAGGTGGAGAGCTGCGCGCGCGCCGGGTCGTAGCGCGCCGCGTGCCGCCACAGCACCACCATGGCTTCCTGGGCGAGCTCCTCGGCGAGCGCCTCGTCGGCGCCCGAGCGCACGAGGAAGCCCTTCAAGCGCGGGGCGAAATGCCGGAACAGGCCGGCGAACGCCGGGCGCGAGGCGGTGGCGGCCACCGCCCGCACCCATGCGTCCAGCTCCTCGGTCGTCGGCGTGCGGCGGGCGTCCACGGGCGGCGGTTCGACTTCCACGTGCCTTAAGAATACCCTTGCGTGACGGCGAGCCGGGAGCGCTGCCGCGAGTTGTCCCATGCCGCTTCTACGCGCCTGCCCGGCGGGCGGATCACCGCGTTCGGCGCCCGGGTGATCCAAGGGGGCCGGCGGCAACGTAGAAGCAGGCATGAGCACCGCGCTGATGTCGCTCGCGCTGGCCTGTACGGAGCGCGGCGTCGTGCCCGATCCCCTGCTGCGCGCGGGGATCCGCCGCCTGGTCGCCTCGCGCAAGGCCGCGCTCGCCCCGCTGGACACCGAGCGGGCCGGCGCGGCGGTCGAGGCCTTCGTGCGCGAGATGGACGGCGCCGAGATCGCCCCGGTGCCGCACCTTGCCAACGCGCAGCACTACGAGGTCCCCGCGGAGTTCTTCGGGCTGGTCCTCGGACCGCACCGCAAGTACAGCAGCTGCTGGTGGCCGGCGGGCGTGACCTCGCTTGCCGAAGCCGAGGCGGCTGCGCTTGGCGAGACCTGCGACCGCGCCGGGCTCGCCAACGGCCAGGACGTGCTCGAACTGGGCTGCGGCTGGGGGTCGCTCACGCTGTGGATGGCGAGCCGCTATCCGCGCAGCCGCATCACGGCGGTGTCGAATTCCGCCTCGCAGCGCACCTGGATCGAATCCGAGGCGCGCATGCGCGGTCTCGCCAACGTGTCGGTCGTCACCGCCGACATGAACGCCTTCGGCACCGGGCGCGCGTTCGACCGCGTGGTGTCGGTGGAAATGTTCGAGCACATGCGCAACTGGCGCGCGCTGTTCGCGCGCGTGCACGGCTGGCTGCGCCCGGGAGGGCGGTTTTTCCTGCACGTGTTCTGCCATCGCGCCGTGCCTTACGCGTTCGCCGACGCCGGGCCTGCCGACTGGATGAGCCGGCATTTCTTCTCCGGCGGCATCATGCCGAGCGACGAACTCGCGGCGCGTTTCCAGGACCGGCTGCGGCTGCTCGCCCGCTGGCGCTGGGGCGGCGGCCACTACGAGCGCACCGCGCAGGCCTGGCTCGCTAACCTCGACCGGCGCCGCGGGCGAGCGCTTGAGGTGCTGGGCGGCTGCTACGGGCGCCAAGCGGCGCCCTTGTGGCTGCAACGCTGGCGGATGTTCTTCATGGCATGTGCCGGGCTGTTCGGACACGCCGGCGGCCAGGAGTGGTGGGTCGGCCATTACCTGTTCGAGCGGCCGGAGAATTAGCGTGGCGCCGGCCGCTTGCGGCGCAATGCGGATTGCCCTAAATTTCCTTTTCTTCCAGGCAGGTTGGTTTGCCTGCGTGCTCGGAGCCGCGCGCGGCTACCCGGTGGCGGGGGCGGCTATCGCCCTCGGAATCGCCGCGGCTTGGGTGGGGCTCGCAGCGCGGCCCAGCCGCGAGGCGGTGCTGGTCGGCGCCGCCGTTGCGCTCGGCCTGGTGCTCGACACGCTGCTGGCGCAGTCCGGATGGCTCGTCTTCGAGGGCGCGGTGCCGTTCGCGGCGGCGGCGCCGGTGTGGATGCTCGCTCTCTGGGCGCTGTTCGCGGTGACCCTTAACGTATCAATGCGCTGGCTGCGCGACCGGCCGCTGCTCGCGCTCGTCTTCGGCGCATGCGGCGGCCCTGCGGCCTACGCCGCGGGCGCCGGCCTCGGCGCGCTGCGCTTCGAGCAGCAGGCCGCAGGCCTCGCCGCGGTCGCGGCGGGCTGGGCGCTCGCCACGCCGCTGCTCTTCGCGGCGGCGCGGCGCCTGGAGGCGCCATGAGCGGGCTCGACGCCTGGCTCCCGGGTCTTGCCGCAACGCTCGCGCTCGCCGTCCTTGCCTGGGCAGTCGCGAGCGCGCGCGCCAACGCAGGGCTGGTGGATATCTTCTGGTCGCTGTTCTTCCTTGCCGCGGCGGCGGTCTACGCCATGGCGGCGGATGCGCTCGGCGAGCGCGCGTTGCTCGTGCTCGCGCTGATTGCGGCCTGGGCGCTGCGGCTCGCCGGTTACCTCGCCGTGCGCAACTGGAGCGCGCCCGAGGACCGGCGCTACCAGGCGATCCGTGCGCGCAACGAGCCGGGCTTCGCCTGGAAAAGCCTTTACCTCGTGTTCGGCCTGCAAGGCGTGCTTGCCTGGATCGTCTCGGCGCCGCTCGCCCCCTCGATCGCCTCGGCCGCGCCGTTGGGCGCGCTCGACGCGGCCGGTTCGCTGCTCGTCGCGTTCGGATTCGTTTTCGAATCGGTGGCCGACGCCCAGCTCGCGCGCTTCAAGGCCGACCCGCGCAATGGCGGCGGGGTGATGGAGCGCGGGCTGTGGCGGTATACGCGGCATCCGAACTACTTCGGTGAATTTTGCGTCTGGTGGGGCTTCTGGCTGGTCGCACTCGGAGCCGGTGGCGCCTGGAGCGTGTTTGCACCGCTCGTGATGAGCGTAATGCTGCTGCGCGTGTCGGGCGTGGCGCTGCTGGAGAAGGACATCGGCGAGCGGCGCCCGGACTACGTCAACTACGTGCTGCGTACCAACGCTTTCTTCCCCGGCCCGAGGCGCAGCCCGTGAGGCGCGCGCTGGTCCTCGCCGCGCTGCTCGCCGCCGGTTGCAGCAGCGCCCCGCCCGGCGCGCCGAGACTTCCGCTCGCCGCGCCGCTGGATCTCGCCCGCTTCATGGGCGACTGGTACGTCATCGGCTCGATCCCGACCTGGCTGGAGGAAGGCGCGCACGGGGCGGTCGAGTCCTACCGCCTCGCGGCCGACGGCAGCATCGAGACGACGTTCACCTACCGCGCCGGCGGCTTCGAGGGCGAGCGCAAGCGCCTGACGCCGCGCGGCTTCGTGGTGCCGGGCACCGGCAACGCCCTGTGGGAGATGCAGTTCCTGTGGCCGTTTCGCGCCGACTACCGCATCGCGTACCTCGCGCCCGACTACAGCCAGACGGTGATCGCGCGCGAGAAGCGCGACTACGTCTGGATCATGGCGCGCACGCCGTCCATCGCCGAGGCCGACTACCAGCGCCTCGCAGGTCTGGTGGCCGCGCTCGGCTACGATGCCACCCGCTTGCGCAAGGTTCCGCAGCGATGAGACTGCGGAGCCTCGCCGCCTGGCTCGACAGCGGCGCCGCCCCGCAGGGCGGCGACCCGCGCGCCATCGACGGGCTGCGCGTCGTCCCGTTCGTCGGCTTGCACCTGGGCTGCTTCGGGGTGCTGTGGACCGGCGTCAGCGCCGAACTCGCCACGCTCGCCGCGGGCCTGTTCGCCGCGCGGATGTTCGCCATCACCGCCTTCTACCACCGCTACTTCTCGCACCGCGCCTTTCGCGCCTCGCGCGCCGTCCAGTTCGCGTTCGCGGTGCTCGGCGCCTCGGCCGCGCAACGCGGCCCCCTGTGGTGGGCCTCGCACCACCGCCACCACCACGCGCACTCGGACCGGCCTGAGGACGAGCACTCGGCGCTGCGCCACGGCTTCGCCTGGAGCCACGCCGGCTGGTTCCTGTCGCAGGGCAGCTTCGCGACGCGCGAAGCGCTGGTGCCGGACCTGGCGCGCTACCCGGAGCTGCGCTGGCTGGATCGCTACGACGCCGCGGCGCCGGCGGCGCTTGGCGCGGCGCTCTATGCCGCGGGCGGCCTGGCCTACGTGGTGTGGGGCCTGTGCCTTTCCACAGTCGCGCTCTGGCATGCCACCTTCAGCATCAACTCGCTCGCGCACCGCTATGGCAGCCGCCGCTACGCCACGCGCGACGCCTCGCGCAACAACCCGTGGCTCGCGCTGCTCACCTTCGGCGAGGGCTGGCACAACAACCACCACCATTACCCGCGCGCGGCGCGCCAGGGCTTTTTCTGGTGGGAGGTGGACCTGACGTGGTACGGCCTGAAGGCGCTCGCGGCGCTAGGCCTGGTGCGCGATTTGAAGCCGGTGCCGGCCGCGATCCGAGAGGCGCGGCGGGAACGACCGGCATGAGGATCGCGATCGTGGGCTCGGGCATCGCCGGCAGCGTTGCCGCGTGGCACCTGTACCGCGAGCACGACATCACGCTGTTCGAGGCCGAGCGCCGCGCCGGCGGCCACACCCACACGCGGGTGCTGGAGCAGGACGGGCGCGCCTACGCCGTGGACAGCGGCTTCATCGTCTACAACGACTGGACCTACCCGAACTTCGTGCGGTTGCTGGCCGAGCTCGGGGTCGAGTCGCAGCCAAGCCGCATGAGCTTCTCGGTGCGCGGCGAGGCGAGCGGCATCGAATACAACGGCAGCTCGCTGAACGGCCTGTTCGCGCAGCGGCGCAACCTGCTGCGGCCCTCCTTCCTCGGCATGCTGCGCGACATCCTGCGCTTCAACCGCGAGGCCCCGGCGCTGCTCGCCACGGGCGGCGGCGAGCTCGCGTTGGGCGAGCTCCTCGCGCGCGGCGGCTACGGCGAGGCGTTCATGCATCGCTACCTCCTGCCCATGGGCGCGGCCATCTGGTCGACCGACCCGGCCTCGATGCTCGCCTTCCCGGCGCGCTTCTTCGTGCGCTTCCTCGCCAACCACGGCATGCTCTCGGTCAACCGCCGGCCGGTGTGGCGCGTCATCCGCGGCGGTTCGGCGCGCTACCTGCAGAAGCTCCACGCGCCGTACCGCGACCGCATCCGGCTCGGCGCGCCGGTCGAATCGATCCGGCGGCTGCCGGGACAGGTGATCCTGAGGACGCGCGACGGCGCCGCCGGGCGTTTCGACGCCGTGTTCCTCGCCTGCCACAGCGACCAGGCGCTGGCGCTGCTCGCCGACGCGAGCGCGGCGGAGCGCGAGGTGCTCGGCGCGATTCCCTACCAGGCGAACGAGGCGGTGGTGCACACCGACGCGCGGCTGCTGCCGCGGCGCCGCCGCGCCTGGGCGGCATGGAACTACCACGTGACGCGCGAGCCGCAGGCGCGCGTCGCGCTCACCTACAACATGAACATCCTGCAGGGGCTCGATGCGCCGCGCCCGTTCCTCGTCACGCTCAACCGCACCGGCGCCGTCGACCCGGCGCAGGTGATCGAGCGCCTCACCTACCACCACCCGCTCTTCACCCCGGCGGGCGCGGCGGCGCAGGCGCGCCAGGGGGAACTCAACCGCGGGCGGCGCACGTACTACTGCGGCGCGTACTGGCGCAACGGTTTCCACGAGGACGGCGTGGTGAGCGCGCTCGCCGCGCTCGCGCATTTCCGCGCGGACCTGGCCGCGCAAGGCAGGCGCGCGGCATGACGGCGCCGCATAGCTGCCTCTACGTGGGATCGCTGCGCCACCGGCGCTTCGCCCCGCGGCCGCACGCGTTCCGCTACCGCCTGTTCATGATGTATCTCGATCTCGCCGAGCTCGATCGCGTGTTCGCGGGCCGGTGGCTATGGTCGGCGCGGCGGCCGGCGCTGGCGTGGTTGCGCCGGGCCGACTATCTGGGAGACGCGTCGCAGCCGCTGGAGGCGGTGGTGCGCGACCGGGTCGAGCGCGAGACCGGCCGCCGGCCCGAGGGGCCGGTGCGATTGCTCACGCATCTGCGCATGTTCGGCCACTGCTTCAACCCCGTGAGCTTCTACTACTGTTTCGGGCGCAGCGGCGCGAGCGTCGAAGCGATCGTCGCGGAGATCACCAACACGCCCTGGAAAGAGCGCCACGCCTATGTGCTGCCGGTCGAAGGCGCGGCCGGGGCGGGACCGCTGCGCTTTCGCTTCGGCAAGCAGTTCCACGTCTCCCCCTTCCTGCCGATGGCACAGCAGTACGACTGGCGCTTCAGCGCGCCCGGTGAGCGGCTCGCGGTGCACATGGAGAACCGCGACGCGGGCGAGAAGGTGTTCGACGCGTCGCTCGCGCTGGAGCGCCGGCCGGTCACCGGCGCCTCGCTCGCCGCGGTGCTCGCGGGGCACCCCTTCATGACGCTCGAGGTGCTGGGGGCGATCTACTGGCAGGCGCTGCGCCTGTGGCTGCGGCGCGTGCCCTTCCATCCTCACCCGAGGACGCTGCCATGAACCCGAACGACCGGACACTCGTCTCGATGTCTCGTCCGGCGCCCCGCCCGGCCTCGCTCGCCGGCGTGGCGCGCGCGCTGGTGCACCGTCACCTCGGGCGGCTGCACAAAGGCCGGCTCGTGCTGCGCGAGCCGGGCGGCACGCAGGCTTTCGGGCCGGGCGGCGACCTGTCGGTCGAGCTGACGGTGCGCGACCCCGCCTTCTACGCCGAGCTGGCCTTCGGCGGCTCGGTGGGCGCGGGAGAGTCCTACATGCTCGGCCACTGGGCAGCCGATGACCTCACGGCGCTGGTGCGCCTGCTGCTGCGCAACCGCGAGGCGCTCGACGGCATGGAAACGGGCTTCGCGCGGCTGTCGGCGCCGATGCGCGCCCTCGCCCACTGGCTGCATCGCAACACCCGCGCCGGCAGCCGCCGCAATATTTCGGCGCACTACGACCTCGGCAACGAGCTGTACGAGCTGTTCCTCGACGAGAGCATGATGTATTCCTGCGCGTTGTTCGAGCGCCCGGGCATGACCCTGGGAGAGGCGCAGGAAGCGAAGCTGGAGGCGATCTGCCGCAAGCTCGACCTGCGCGCGGGCGACCACGTGCTCGAGATCGGCGCCGGCTGGGGCGGCTTCGCGCTGCACGCGGCCGGCCGCTACGGCTGCCGCGTCACCACCACCACCATCTCGCCCAGCCAGCACGCGCTCGCCACCGAGCGCGTGCGCGCCGCGGGGCTCGCCGGCCGGGTCACGCTGCTCGCCAGGGACTACCGCGACCTCGCGGGCACTTACGACAAGCTGGTGTCGATCGAAATGATCGAGGCCGTCGGGCACCAGTACTTCGGCGAGTTCTTCCGCTGCTGCGACCGCCTGCTCGCGCCCGGCGGCCGGATGCTGCTGCAGGCGATCACCATCGCCGACCAGCGCTACGAGCAGGCGCGCGGCGAGGTGGACTTCATCAAGCGCTACATCTTCCCCGGCTGCTGCATTCCCTCGGTCACCGCGCTGGCGCAGGCGATGACCGCCGCGAGCCGGCTGCGCATCGAGCATGTCGAGGACATCGGTCCGCACTACGCGACGACGCTGGCGCGCTGGCGCGAGCGTTTCCTCGACAACGCGCTGCGGGCGCGCGCGCTCGGCTATCCCGAGAGCTTCATTCGCATGTGGGAGTTCTACCTCGCCTACTGCGAGGGCGGCTTCGCCGAGCGCGCGCTCGGCGACGTGCAACTGACAATTTTCCGGGGTGGCTGATGACAGAGTGCCGCACCGAACTCGCCGGAAGTGGAAGCCGCGGTCCCGCCGGTGCCGCCCTCGGTTCGACGATGCCCTTATACTTTTTCCAGCAATGCGTAATCTGGGCCGTCAACTGCTTCGCCCGCCTGCGCTTCCTCTTCACGATCGCCCTCTCGGCGCTCCTCGCGAGCAGCTGCTCGCATTCTTCGCATCTGCTGGAGAGGAACGTGACCTACACGCCCGCGGGCTGGCCGCAGGCGCTGGCGGCCGACATCTACGCGCCGCAGGATGCGGCGCAGGCCGCAGGCCTCCGCCCGGCCGTGTTGCTGGTGCATGGCGGCGGCTGGGAAAACCGTGGCCGCAGCGACATGGACGGCGTCGCGGAACGGCTCGCCGGACGCGGATTCGTGGTGATGAACGTCGCCTACCGCTTCGCGCCCTCCTACCGCTTCCCGGCGCCGCTGCACGACCTGCAGCACGCCATGCGCTGGCTGCGCGCGTACGCGGCGAAATACGCGGTCGACCCTGAACGCATCGGCGCCTTCGGCTATTCGGCGGGCGGCCACCTCGCGGCCCTGCTGGGGACTGTCAGCGACGGCGATGCACTCGACCAGCCCTACGGCGGGCGCGAGACGAGAGTTCAGGCGGTGGTGGCCGGGGGCGCGCCTTTGGACCTGCGCAAGTTCACCGGCGGCCGCCTGGTGCCCCAGTTCCTCGGCGCGACGCTGGCGGAAAATCCGGCTCTCTTCGCCACCGCGTCGCCGCTGGTGCACGTGACCCGCGAAGATGCCCCGATGTTTCTCTACCACGGCGGCTGGGACGACCTGGTCGACCGCTCGCATTCGGAGGACATGAAGCGCGCGCTCGACCAGGCCGGCGTGCACGCCGAACTGCGGATCGTGCCGCTGCTCGGACACGTCGCCACCTTCCTTCTCGCGCGCGGCACGGAAGCCGAGGCGATCGAGTTTCTCGCCATCGCCCTCAGGAGCAGTGGCGCGCCACGCTGACCCCTCTGCCGCCCGCGCGGTCGTCAGAGCCCCAGGCCCGAGAGCCCCGGGTGATCGTCCGGCCGGCGGCCCAGGGGCCAGCGGTACTTGCGCTCGGCTTCCTTGATCGGCAGGTCGTTGATGCTCGCGATGCGCCGGCGCATCAGGCCGCTTTCCGCGAACTCCCAGTTCTCGTTGCCGTAGGAGCGGAACCAGCTGCCGGAGTCGTCGCGCCACTCATAGGCGAAGCGCACGGCGATGCGCGCCTCGTGGAACGCCCAGACCTCCTTGATCAGGCGGTAGTCGAGTTCTTTCGCCCACTTTCGCCTGAGGAACTCGACGATCGCGGGGCGACCGGTGAAGAACTCGCTGCGGTTGCGCCAGGTGCTGTCGGGCGTATAGGCGAGCGAGACGCGCTCGGGATCGCGGCTGTTCCAGGCGTCCTCCGCCGCGCGCGCCTTCTGCGCGGCGCTCTCGCGGGAAAAGGGTGGGAAAGGCGGGCGGGTTTCTTCCATGGCTATTTCCTCATTCGGTTTCGGCCAAAGCTTTTACCAATAGCGGCTCGCGGGACGACATGCGCCCCTTTTAGAGCGCACTCGACAGTGCCGGGGCTGCACTTCACATGGCCGGGGCATGGCAGCGCACGAGCGGCGCGTTGGCGCTCTCGCCGCCGTAGGTGGTGAGCCAGTCGACCGAACGCGATCAATTCCGGAATGAAGGATCCTTCGCGTCGGCGAGGCGCCACATGTTGCCGAACACGTTCTCACAGGCACGGTCTCGGCATGCACATTGCGACAAGGGCGCCACTCATTGCAAACTCGTCAATCAAGTTTGATGCCGGCGTCGCGGACTGCGGCGCGCGTCCGGTCCAACCACGAATCCTGGTCTTCGAGCGTGCGCGCATCGGGATTCAAGCTCGACGACTGATATAGGCAAAGCTCGAGTTCGCGATCAGGCGAGGAGTTCGGCGACGGCTTCCTTGTACGCGCGGGCGGCGGCGGCTTCGCGGGGGTGGTGGCTGTCGCGGACGGTCCAGGCGCCGGCGACCATGACGTCGCGGACCATGTTCGTGCCGCCGGAGAAGACGAGGGCGTTGGCGATGGCGTCGCCGCAGCGGCCGGCGAGGTCGGGGAGCTCGGGGTCGAGGACAACGAGGTCGGCGCGCTGGCCAGGGGCGAGGGCGCCCATGACACGACCGAGGACTGCGCCGCCCGAGGCGGCTTCGAGCCACAGCGTGGTGCCGACGGCGGGGCTTGCGCCGACGGCGAGATTGCGGCGGCGGGCGGCAAGGCGCTGGACGTATTCCAACAGGCGCAGTTCTTCGGCGGGGTCGCGCGAGACGTGGCTGTCACCGCCGATGCCGTAGCGGCCGCCTGCGGCGCGGTAGGCGGGCAGCGGAAAGATGCCGTCGCCGAGGTTGGCTTCGGTCGTGGGACACAGTGCCGCGGTGGCGCCGCTCTGCGCCAGCGCCGCCGTTTCTTCCGGCGTCATGTGCGTCGCGTGCACGAGGCACCAGCGCGCATCGACCTTCAGGTTCGCGAGCAGCCACTCGACCGGGCGCGCGCCCAGGGCGGCGACGCAGCCGTCGACTTCCTTGGTCTGCTCGGCGGCGTGGATGTGGATGGGCGCATCGGCGGGCAGGGCCTGCACGAGTTCCTTCAGCGCGCCCGGATCGACGGCGCGAAGGGAATGCGGCGCCGCGCCCGCGCGCAGGTCGGGCGAGAGCTGCGGGCGCAGCGATTCGATGAGCTTCAGGACGAACGCGGGATCGGAATCGAAGCGGCGCTGGCGCGGCGTCAGCGGTTTCCCGCCCAGGCCGGACCACTGGTACAGCGAGGGCAGCAGCGTGATCGCGATGCCCGTTTCCTTCGCCGCGGCGAGGTGGCCGAGCAGCATGTCGCCCGAGCGGTCGTGCACGTAGTGGAACTCGCCCACCGCGGTGTAGCCGTGCTTCAGCATCTCGACATAGAGCTGCGCCGCGATCGCCTGCGCGCGCTCCGGGGTCAGGCGCTCGAGGAACCGGTACATCAGCTCGCGCCAGGACCAGAAGTCGTCGTCGGGCGACGCGCGCGTTTCGGTGCGGCCCGCCATCGCGCGCTGGAAGGCGTGCGAGTGCAGATTCGCCATGCCCGGCAGCACCGGGCCGCAAAGCGCCTCCGCGCCTTCCGGCCTTGAATCCTTTCGTATCGACGAAAAATTTCCGGACCGGTCGACGTCGATCCTGACGTCCTTCGCCCAGCCATCGGGCAGCAGGGCATCGCGGGCGAACCAGGAAGGCATCCCGCTATCATAGCGGCATGCACGATGCGCTCTGGCTGAACGCGAACCTCGCGACGATGGCGGGCAGCGAGCCCTATGGCGCGATCCGCGACGGCGCGCTCGCCGTGACGGGCGGCCGCATCTCCTGGGCGGGGCCGAGAAGCCAATGGAAGGACAAGGCGAAGGCCGAGCACGACGCGCGCGGCGCCTGGATCACGCCGGGCCTGGTGGACTGCCACACGCACCTCGTCCACGCGGGCGACCGCGCGGCGGAGTTCGAACTGCGCCTGAAAGGCGCGAGCTACGAGGAAATCGCGCGCGCGGGCGGCGGCATCGTCTCGACGGTGGCGCAGACCCGCGCCGCCACCGAGGACGAGCTGGTCGCCTCGGCGCAGGCGCGCCTCGCCCAGTGGCTGGCCGAGGGCGCCGCTGTCGTCGAGGTGAAGTCGGGCTACGGCCTCGACCGCGACACGGAACTGAAGATGCTGCGCGCCGCGCGCCGGCTGGACGGAGTAACGGTGAAGACCACCTTCCTTGGCGCGCATGCGCTACCCCCCGAGTTCAAAGGCCGGGCGGACGACTACATCGACTTCGTCTGCGAGGTGATGCCGGAAGCGAAGGCCGATGCAGTGGACGCGTTTTGCGAGGGGATAGGCTTTTCACCCGTCCAGGTTGAAAAGGTCTTCCAGGCGGCAAGGAAACACCATCTCGCCGTCAAGCTGCACGCCGACCAGCTCTCGGACCTGGGCGGCGCGGCGCTGGCGGCCAGGTACGGCGCGCTCTCGGCCGACCACCTCGAATACACGAACGAAGCCGGCGTGCAGGCGATGGCGAAGGCGGGCACGGTCGCCGTGCTGCTGCCCGGCGCCTTCTACTTCCTGCGTGAAAAGCAGCTGCCGCCGGTGGCGGCGCTGCGCCGCCACCGCGTGCCGATCGCGCTTGCCACCGACAACAACCCGGGCTCGTCGCCGCTGAGCTCGCTCCTGCTCGCCATGAACATGGCCTGCACGCTCTTTGGGCTCACGCCGGAGGAAGCACTCGCCGGCGTCACGCGCGAGGGCGCGCGCGCGCTCGGGCTGCAAGCGACGCACGGCACGCTGGAAGCGGGAAAGCAGGCCGATCTCGCGCTGTGGAAAGTGGATACGCCTGCCGAACTCGCCTACGCGATGGGTGCGAACCCGTGTACGGGGGCGGCGCGGCAGGGAATTCCGCGCTAGCCGCCCGGCCGCCTGTGGTATATACAAGCGCCATGGCGCGGCCGCGGTATTTGAGCATCAGGAACTTCGTCAAGCGGCAGGTCGCGGCCGGAAAGTGGCTGCCCGGCCGCATGATCCCCTCGGAGAACGAGCTGACGCGGCGCTTCAAGGTCAGCCGCATGACGGTGAATCGCGCCTTGCGCGAACTCTCGAGCGAGGGCTTCCTGTACCGGGTCCAGGGGCTGGGGACCTACGTTGCCGAGCTGACGCCGGTGTCCTCGCTGCTGAAGATTCGCGATATTCACGAGGAAATCACGGAGCGGGGCCATCGTCACCGGGCGATGGTCAAATTCGCGGTCGAAGAGCCCGTGACGCCGGACATCGCGGCGCTGCTGGAGGTCAAACCGGATGGCGCCGTGTTCCGCGCCGTGCTGGTGCATTTCGAGAACGACGCGCCCGTGCAACTCGAGGACCGCTACGTCAATCCGGCGCTCGCCCCCGATCTGCTCAAGATAGATTTCCAGCGCGAGACGCCGTCGCACTACCTTTTCCGCGTCGCGCCGCTGGCGGAAGCGGAGCAGGTTGTCGAGGCGCGTTTGCCGGATGCGTTCGCGCGTCGCCTGCTCAAGATCGGTCCGCACGAACCCTGCCTGATTGTCCGCCGCCGTACCTGGGGGCGTGGTGGCGTCGCGTCCTACGCGGTTCTGACCCATCCCGGATCGCGCTACCGCTTGATGGGCCGGTTCAAGCCATGAAGGCATGGCTGTGCGCCAGTGCCGCCGGGCGCGAGGATATTTCGCTGGTGGAAGTCGCGCCGGCAGCGGCAGGCGCGGGCGAAGCCGTCATCCGCGTCGCGGCGGCGGCGCTCAACTTCTCGGACTTGTTGATGCTGAGCGGCGCCTACCAGATTCGCCCGCCGCTGCCCTTTGTTCCCGGGCAGGAAATCGCGGGGACGGTGAGTGCGGACTCCGCGCAGTTCCGCGCCGGCGATCGCGTCGCGAGCAAGGTTCTCTGGGGCGGATTCGCCGAGCAGGCCGTGGTGCGCGAAGACATGCTCATCCGCCTGCCCCGGGATGTCTCGTTCGCCGAAGGCGCTTCGCTGCCGGTGATCTGGCCCACTGCATGGATCGCGCTGCACGAGCGGGCACGCCTCCGTGCCGGAGAAACGGTGCTGGTGCATGCGGCGGCGGGCGGCGTCGGCGCCGCGGCGGTGCAATTGGCGCGCGCGGCCGGCGCGCGAGTCTTTGCGACCGCGGGCGGCGCCGAAAAGCTGGCGCTTTGCCGGGAGCTCGGGGCGGAGGAGGTATTTGACTACCGTGCCGGGCCCTGGCTGGAGCCGCTGCTCGCCCGCACCGGTGGCCGCGGCGTCGACGTCGTGTTCGATCCGGTTGGCGGCGACGGCACGGAGCCGGGCGTCAGGGCGCTCGCGCGCAACGGCCGGCTGTTGATCGTCGGATTCGCCGGCGGCGCGATTCCGACGCTCAAGGCGAATCGCCTGTTGCTGAAAAATGCTTCCGCGCTCGGTGTCTACTGGAGCCATGATCGGGACGCCGTGCTGGTCGCGCGCGCACTTGACGACGTGCTTGCGTTGCGCGGCGCCGGCAGGATCCGCCTGCTGGTCGGGCAGCGCTACCCGCTCCCGGCACTGCCGCGTGCGCTGGCAGATCTGGAAGGGCGCAGGACCACCGGGAAGAGCGTGCTCGTGATGGACGCGGCATGACGGCGCCGGCGCTCTCGGGCCTGCGGGTACTGGACCTGTCGCGCGTACTGTCGGGGCCATACTGCACCGCTTTGCTCGCCGATCTCGGCGCCGAGGTGATCAAGATCGAGACGCCGGGGCGCGGCGACGACGCGCGCCATTTCGGTCCTTTCAAGGACGGCGCCAGCGTCTATTTCGCGCTCATCAACCGCAACAAGAAAAGCGTCACGCTTAACCTGAAGGATGCGCGCGCCAGGGATATCGTCCACCGCCTCGCCGAGAAGTCGGACGTGGTGGTGGAAAATTTCCGCCCCGGCGTCGCGCAACGCCTGGGGCTGGACTACGAAACGCTCGCCGCGCGCAATGCGCGCCTTGTGTACCTGTCGATCTCGGGCTTTGGCCAGCAAGGCCCGCATGCCGGCTGGGCGGCCTACGACCTGATCATCCAGGCCATGTCCGGGATCATGAGCGTCACCGGCCAGCCCGAGGGCCCGCCCACGGCGCTGGGCGAATCGTTGGGCGACCTGTGGACCGGCCTGATGGGATCCTGGGCGGTGCTTGCAGCCCTGCAGGCGAGGGCGCGCACCGGACGGGGCGAGCGCATCGACCTCGGCATGTTCGATGCGCTGATGTCGATGCAGATGACCGGGATCGCCAACCTGCTCGCCAGCGGCAAGGCGCCGCCGCGCGTCGGCAACCGGCACCCGGTCACGACGCCGGTGAACACCTACCGCTGCCGCAACGGACTGGTGGCGCTGGTGGTGACCAGCGACGCGCAGTTCAAGTCGTTGTGCGGCGTCATGGGCCGCGCCGAACTGGCGGCGGACGCGCGTTTCCTGAAAAATACGGACCGGTTCGCAAACGAAGCGGCGCTGCGCATGGCGATCGAAGGCTGGAGCGGATCGCTGGAGGCGGACGAGGTTGTCGCCCGTTGCCATGCTGCGGAGATTCCCGCGGGTCCCGTGTGGGATCTTGCGCAGGCGACAGGCAGCGCCCAGGCGGTTGCGCGAGGCCTGCTGCGGCCGGTGCCGCACCCGGTGTTCGGTGAACTCAAACTCATTCCGCAGCCGGCGAAGTTCTCCCATTCGCCGGCGGCGCCTCTGGTCCGCGAGCCTCTGCTGGGCGAGCACACCGGCGAGGTTCTCGAGGAACTTGTCGGCCTCAGCCGAGCCGAGGTCGAAGCTCTGCGCAGTTCAGGCGCGCTCTAGCAATCCTGCGGCAATGCGGCGGAACGTTCCGCCGGCCACCAGGCGCTTCGCTGCCTCGATGTCGGGCGCGAAGTACCGGTCCTCGGCATAGAACGGCGCGACCGCACGGATGGCGGCGTGCACTTCCGCGAGAGCCGCCGAAGTCGCGAGCGGAGCCCTCAGTTGCACGCCCTGCGCGGCGGCAAGCAGTTCGATGGCGACGATGCCGGCGGCATTGTCGGCCATTTCGCCCAGGCGCCGCGCCGCGTGTGTCGCCATGCTGACGAAATCCTCCTGGTTGGCGGAAGTCGGGATGCTGTCCACGCTGCACGGATGCGCGAGCGCCTTGTTCTCGCTCGCGAGCGCCGCGGCGGTCACCTGCGCCATCATGAATCCGGAGTTGACGCCGCTTTCACGCACCAGGAACGCGGGCAGGCCGCTCAGGCTCGCATCGATCAGCAGCGCCGTGCGCCGTTCGGACATGGAGCCGATTTCCGCGATCGCGACCGCCAGCGCGTCCGCGGCGAGTCCGACGGGTTCGGCATGAAAATTTCCGCCCGACAGCAGTTCGCCGGTGTCGGCGAACACCAGCGGATTGTCCGAGGTGCCGTTCGCCTCGGCGAGGATCACCGCCGCCGCGTATCGGATCTGCGCGAGGCAGGCGCCCATGACCTGCGGCTGGCAGCGCAGGCTGTACGGATCCTGTACTCGGTCATCTCCGGTACGGTGGGATTCGCGAATCGCGCTGCCCGCGAGCAGCCCGCGGTAGCAGGCGGCGACTTCGCGCTGCGCGGCATGGCCGCGGGCGGCATGGATGCGGTCATCGAACGGCGTATCGCTGCCGGCGGCGGCATCCACCGAAAGCGCGCCCGCCGCCAGGGCTGCGGCGAACACGTCTTCGATCGCCCACTGGCCGGCCAGCGCGAGCGCCGTGGAGACCTGGGTGCCGTTGATCAGCGCCACGCCCTCCTTCGGGCCGAGCGTGAGCGTGGCCAGGCCCGCGGCGGCGAGCGCTTCGCGCGCCGGCATGCGCCGGCCGCCGAATGTTGCCTCGCCTTCGCCGAGCAGGACGGCTGCCATATGCGCGAGCGGCGCGAGATCGCCGGAAGCGCCCACCGAACCCTTGGCCGGGATGCAGGGCAGCAGGCCGCAGCGGTAAAAGGCGAGCAGTGCCTCGACGACCTCGGGCCGCACGCCGGAATAGCCCTGCGCGAAACTCGCGACTTTCAGGACCAGGGTCAGCCGCACGATTTCATCCTGAAGCAGCGGCCCGGTGCCCGCGGCATGCGACAGGAGGATGTTGCGCTGCAGCCGGGCAAGCTGGTCCAGCGGGATGCGCGTGGAGGCGAGCTTGCCGATTCCCGTATTGACGCCGTAGACCGCGGCATCGCCGCCCGCGATGCGTTGCACGACCGCGGACGAGGCGGCGATTCGCGCTGCCGCGGCGGAGTCCAGGCGCAGCGCCACGCCGCCGGCGGCGATCGCGCGCAGCTCGGCAAGGCGCAGCGGCCGATCGCCGAGCGTGATGTTCACCGCGCCGGCCCGGAGCCGAGCATCGGCAGATCCAGCTTGCATTTGCGCGCGGTTTCCACGGCGATGTCGTAGCCGGCGTCGGCGTGGCGCATGACCCCGGTGGCCGGGTCGTTCCACAGCACGCGCGCGAGGCGCGCCGCCGCGGCCTCGGTGCCGTCGCAGACGGTGACCTGGCCCGAGTGCTGCGAATATCCCAGGCCGACGCCGCCGCCGTGGTGGAACGACACCCAGGTCGCGCCGCTCGCGCAGTTGAGCATCAGGTTGAGCAGCGGCCAGTCCGACACCGCGTCCGAGCCGTCCTTCATCGCCTCGGTCTCGCGGTTGGGGCTGGCGACGGACCCTGAATCCATGTGATCGCGTCCGAGCGCCACCGGCGCCTTGAGTTCGCCCGAGCGCACCATCTCGTTGAAAGCGAGCCCGGCGAGATGGCGTTCGCCCAATCCCAGCCAGCAGATGCGCGCGGGCAGGCCCTGGAATTTGATGCGTTTGGCGGCGAGATCCAGCCAGCGGCCGAGCAGCTTGTCCTGCGGGAAAAGTTCGCGGATCCTGGCGTCGGTTTTTGCGATGTCCTCCGGGTCACCGGACAGCGCGGCCCAGCGGAACGGGCCCTTGCCCTGGCAGAACAGCGGCCGCACGTAAGCCGGCACGAAGCCCTGGTAGTCGAAGGCGTTCTTTACGCCGACGTTCTTCGCCTCCTGGCGGATGTTGTTGCCGTAGTCCACGCAGGGAATGCCCATCGCCTTGAAATTCAAGATCGCGCGCACATGGTTGGCGATTGCCTCGCGCGCCGAGATCGCGACTTCCTCGGGGTCCTTGCGGCGCAGCTCATGCCAGCGTTCGAGCGACCAATGCTCGGGCAGGTAGCCGTTGGCCGGATCGTGCGCGGAGGTCTGGTCGGTGACCATGGACGGGCGGAAGCGCGAGTCTTTCGCCAGCGCGAGGATTTTCGGCATCAGTTCGGCGGCGTTACCAAGCAAGCCAATGGACACGGGGGCGGTCGCATTCTCCAGAATCCGCTTCGCTTCCTCAATGGTGGACGCCTTCTGGTCGAGGTAGCCCGTCGCAATGCGCATGTCGATGCGGGTCGGATCGCATTCCATGGCGATCATCGAGGCGCCCGCCATGGTCGCCGCGAGCGGCTGGGCGCCGCCCATGCCGCCCAGTCCGGCGGTGAGGATCCATTTGCCGGACCAGTCGCCGCCGTAGTGCTGGCGCCCGGCCTCGGCGAAGGTCTCGAAGGTGCCCTGCACGATGCCCTGGCTGCCAATGTAGATCCACGAGCCGGCGGTCATCTGGCCGTACATCATCAGGCCCTTGCGGTCCAACTCGTTGAAATGCTCCCAGCTCGACCAGTTGGGCACCAGGTTGGAGTTCGCAATCAGCACGCGCGGCGCGTCCGCGTGGGTCTTGAACACCCCGACCGGCTTGCCGGATTGCACGAGCAGGCTCTCGTCGTTTCCCAGCTTCTTCAGGCAGGTGACGATGGCATCGAAACACGCCCAGTTGCGCGCTGCCTTGCCGATGCCGCCGTAGACCACCAGGTCCTGCGGGCGTTCGGCGACCTCGGGGTCGAGGTTGTTCATCAGCATGCGCAGCGGCGCCTCGGTCTGCCAGCTGCGGGCGTTCAACTGCGTGCCGCGCGGCGCGCGCACGGTGCGGGGGGCGGAAGTCATGGCTGTGCCTCGTTTACTTGTATAGACAGGGTGGAACGGGATTGTGGGCCGACTGCCGGCCGGCATCAAGCCAGCAGCAGGCTGTCGGAGTCGAGTTCCTCGCCGTGCTGGCTGCGGAAGCGGGCGATCAGATCGGCCACCGTCATGCGGCGGCGCTCCTCGCCCGCCACGTCGAGCACGATGCGGCCTTCGTGCAGCATCAGCGTGCGGTCGCCAAACGCCAGGGCGTGGCGCATGCTGTGCGTGACCATCAGGGCGGTGAGCTTCTGTTCCTCGACGACGCGCCGCGTCAGGTCCAGCACGAAGCCGGCGGTGCGCGGGTCGAGCGCGGCGACATGTTCATCGAGCAGCAGGATCTGCATCGGCTCGATCGAGGCCATCAGCAGGCTGGTCGCCTGGCGCTGGCCGCCCGAGAGCAGGCCGATCTGGTCGCCGAGGCGGTTCTCCAGCCCGAGGCCCAGCCGCTCAAGCGCGCTGCGGAAGCGCTTCCGCCGTCCGGCATTCAGGGCGAGGCGCAGACCCCTCGGCTGGCCGCGCGAAGCCGCCAGCGCGAGGTTTTCCTCAACTGTCAGCGACTCGCAGCTGCCTGCGCGCGGATCCTGGAACACCCGCGCCACCAGCGCCGAGCGCGCCGCCGCCGGCAGCGAAGTGACATCCTGGTTCGATATCAGCACGCGCCCCGAAGCGACCGGCAGTTCGCCGGCGATAACGTTCAGCAGTGTGGACTTGCCGGCGCCATTGGAGCCGATCACGGTGACGAACTGGCCGCTCGGAATGTCGATCGAAAGCTCGCTGAGAACACGATTCTCCATTGCGGTTCCCGCGTTGAACACGACCGAAACCTGCTCGACCCTGATCATGGCTGTTTCGCCCGGCCTGCGCCGACGGCAGTGCCGGAGAATGCGAGCGCGACGCAGACCAGCGCGGCGGTGACGATGTTCACGTCCGAGGCGGTAAGTCCGAGCGTGGTCGCGTTCAGCGCCAGAGCCACGATGACGTGGTAGACGATGGCGCCGAAAACGCACGCCAGTGTCAGGCCGATCAGGCTGCGGGCCGGAATCAGGGCCGCCCCGCCGATCACGGCGGCGAGGCCGACGATGATGGTGCCGATACCCATGGTGACGTCCGCGGCTCCCTGCAGCTGCGCGAGCAGCGAGCCGCCCAGCGCCGCCAGGCCGTTGCTGATCGCCAGTCCGATCAGCACCAACCGGTCCGTGCGCACGCCGTTAGCGCGCGCCATCACCGGATTGGCGCCCGTGGCGCGCATTGCGAGCCCAGTCTCGGAGTGCAGGAACCAGGCGTAGATGCACCAGACCGTCGCCGTGACCGCCAGGAAAAACAGCGGCGCGAGCCAGGGATTCGATACGCCGAGGCCTTCCGCGGCAGTCAGCACGGTCTTCTGGCCGAGCAACGGAACTGTCGGGCCCGACATGACGCGGATGTTGATCGAGTACAGCGCGATCATGGTGAGGATGCTTGCGAGCAGGTTGAGAACGCGGAGCCGCAGGTGGAGCATCGCCGTGACCAGACCCGCACAGCTTCCCGCCGCGATCGCCACGCCGCTGGCGGCCCAGGGATTCCAGCCCTTGACGATCAATACCGCGGTTACGGCGGCGCCAAACGCGAAGCTGCCGTCGACCGTGAGATCGGGAAAGTTGAGGACGCGAAAAGAGAGGAATACCCCGAGGGCGACGAGACCGAAGATCAGGCCGGTCTCGATCGCCCCCAGGAAGGCGACCAGCGACACCGGATCAGAAAACCTTGGTGGCGCGCTTGCGCAAATCGTCGCCGATCGTCAGGCCCATGCCGGCGGCGGTCTTGGCGTTGATCCAGAGCTGGAAATTCCTGTAGCTGTCCTTCAGCACGTTGACGTCGAGCTCGCCCGGCTTGGCGCCGTCGAGCACTTTCTTCGCCATTTGCGCGGTGGCGACGCCGACGTCGTAATAGTCGAAGCTGATCGAGGCCGCGCAGCCGCGCTCGACGGAACGCGTTTCGCCGCAGAACAGAGGCAGCTTGTTTTCCATGGCCACCTTGACCGCGGCTTCGAGCGCGGCGTAGACCGTGGTGTCGTTCGGGATGTAGACCATGTCGGCCTTGCCGACCAGGTTCAGCGCCGCGGCCTGCACGTTGACGGTCTGCGGCGCGGGTGATTCGACGATGGTGAGCCCTGCTGCCGGCGCGAGTTGCTTGAGCGTTTCGAGATAGGTAATGGTGTTGGGCAGCGACGGATTCATCAGCACGCCCAGGCGCTTGGCGCCCGGGACCATTTCCTTCATCAGCTTCAGGTGCAGCTCGATCGGCGCCAGATCAGACACCCCCGTCACCAGGCCGCCGGGCCTGGCGAGCGTCGCCACCACCTTGGCGCGCAGCGGATCGGTGACCGTAGAGAACACGATCGGAATGCCGGTGTCCTTGGCCGCCTGCACCATGACGATCGCCGAAGGCGTGGTGATCGGCACGATCAGGTCGGGATTGTCGCCGACGATTTTCTTGGCGATCTGCTGCTGCGTCGGGAAGCTGCCCGCGGCGTGCGAGTAGTCCACCACAAGGTTCTGGCCTTCCTTGTAGCCGAGCCGAGCCAGCTCCTCGATCAGACCGCGCTTGACGTCGAGCAGCTGCGGCACTTCGACGATCATGGTCACGGCGACGCGCTTTTGCTGCGCGTAGGCATTCGGCAGCGCGGTCACGAGAACAACGGTGAGCAGTGCGAGGATGCGGAACATGGGGAGATTCTCCGGGAAGGCCAGGCGGCCAGGTTGTATAGGCATGCTACTATGCTCAACCCCTTTTATTCAATCAAGCGAGACGCGCGCGGTGCCGCCTGACACGCACGACGCGATGCCCCGGCGTCTGCTGGAGCGCACCTTGACGCTGCCCGCGTATCGTGCGCCTCCGGGCGGAATGCCCGGTTCGAGTGCGGTACGGCTGCACCTGAACGAACCGTCGTTTCCCCCTTCGCCCCGAGTACTCGAGGTTCTGCGCGGCGCAGAACCCGCGCTCGGCCGCTATCCGGATGGTGCCGCAACCTCGTTGCGGAGTGCGCTCGCCGCACGGCTGGGCGTGGCCGTGGAGAGCGTCGTCCTCGGCGCCGGCAGCGACGAGCTGATCGCGCTCGCGGCGGCGGCGTTTCTGACGCCGGGCGCGCTTTGTGTTGCGCCGACCCCCTCGTTTCCCCGCTATCGCGTCTGCGCCCTGCTGCAGGGCGCTGTGCTGGAGGAAGTTCCTTTGGATGCCGGAGGCGGGCTCGATGTAGATGCCATGGCCGCCGCCGCGCGAGGCGCGGCGCTGGTCTACGCCGCATCGCCGAACAATCCGACCGGGGGCATGCTCGGCGAGCAGGAGCTGCGGCGCTTCGTGGCACTGGTCGACCCGCAAGCCTTGCTCGTGCTCGATGAAGCCTATTTCGAGTTCGGCCGGGCGGCCGGCGGTCCGGACGGATTGAAGGTGCTTGCGAGCCGGCGCGGCCCGTGGATCGTGCTGCGCACGTTTTCCAAGGCTTACGGGCTTGCAGGCCTGAGAGTAGGCTACGCGGTGGTCTCGGACTCGGCGCTCGCCGAAGCGCTCAATCGCTGCCGTGGCGCGTTCAATGTCGGCGCGCTGGCGCAGGCCGCGGCGCTCGCCGCGCTCGAAGATGAGAGTTACTCCATCGAAAATGTCGGCAGGACGGTCGAGGCGCGCGAGCAGTTGCGCGGCCGGCTGGAGGCGCTGGGATGGCAGTGCCTGCCAAGCGCGGCGAATTTTCTGGCGGTCGCGCTGCCGGCGGCGGCGGGCGAATCGGTGGCGCGGCTGGCCGCCGAAGGGATATTGGTTTCACCGGTCGGCCCCGCGCCCTTCGATCGGCATATCCGTATCACGATCGGCACCGAGGCCGACCACGCGCGGCTGCTCGCCGTGCTGCCGCGGCTCGCCGGCCGCTAGCCGTGCGACCAGTTTTCTGGATCGCTGGAATCGCCGGGCGAAAGTCCGAGGATGTCGCCCTGGGTGCTCACGCCGAGCCCCAGCACGGTGCGATTGGCATATGCAAAATACGCGACGACCTGGTTGACTTCGAGGATCTCACCGTCGTCCAGGCCGGCCGCGCGCATCGCATCGATATCGGCAAGCGCAAGCCGCGCCGGCTCACGGGTCAGCAGGCGCGCATAGCGCAGCGCGGCGAGTTCGCGGCCCGAAAACGCATCCTCCGGCCGGTCCGCGCGCAGCGCGGCGCCGATGGCCGCCGAACGCGTTTCGTCGCCGAGCAGGCGCGCCAGCCCTGCCGAATGATGGTCCACGCAGTAATCGCAGCCGTTCAGCAGGCTGACGTAGACGCCCACCGTCTCCAGGAGCCATGTTGGCAGCCGGTTCGCATGGTGGTGCAGCACGTACTTGTAGACCGCCATGTGCGCTTCGAGCGTATGCGGCCGCAGACTGTGCGCCTTGAGTATGTTGTCAATGTTGTCGCCGGGGCCCTTGACCCGGGCGTAGATTTCGCGGAGCTTGCCTTCCGACTGCGCGTAGTCGAGCGTGCGTATCCAGGTCATGTCGTCATCCGTTCGTAATCCGGCGCAAGCCGGCGGCGCGGAACTATACCAGCGCCTTGCAGCCGCGGTCGGTGAAGCGCAGGTCCTGCGCGCGACCGAGGACGTCGCGCCGTATTGCCGCAATCTGCTTGACGCCCATCACGGACGGCCGCGTTGCGTCGTGCGCCCCGGCTCGACCGCGGAGGTGGCGGCGGTGGTGTCCGCCTGCGCGGCCGCGGGAGTCCCGGTGGTCGCCAGCGGCGGCAATACAGGTTTCTGCGGCGGCTCGATTCCGGACCAAAGCGGTACGCAGGTGGTCGTAGCGCTCTCGCGCATGAACCGGATTCGTTCGATCGATACAGGAGGTGATTCGATCGCGCTGGATGCAGGCTGCATACTCGCGACGGCGCGGGAACACGCGGCCGCCCATGGCCGGCTGTTGCCGCTCAGCCATGGCGGGGAGGGCTCCAGCCAGATCGGCGGCAACCTCGCCACCAACGCGGGCGGCCTGAACGTGCTGCGCTACGGCATGGCGCGGGAACTGGTGCTCGGATTGGAAGTGGTGCTCGCGGACGGACGCGTCCTCGACATGATGCGCGCCTTGCGCAAGGACAACACCGGATACGATCTGAAGCAGTTGTTCGTCGGCTCCGAGGGAACGCTGGGAATCATCACCGGGGCGGTGTTGAAGCTGTTTCCCGTGCCGGCGCAGCGCGAGACGGCCCTCGCCGCGATTGCGGATGCGAGCAAGGCGGTGCAGTTGCTTGCCCATGCGCGCTCTACGCTGGGCGCCCGCATCGCCGCGTTCGAACTCATCCCCCGCAGCGGGCTCGAGCTGGTTCTGGAATTCGACCGCAGCGCTGCCGACCCGTTCGGCAGGCCCTATCCCTGGTACGTACTGGTCGAGCAGGAAGGCGAGGGACTGGGGAACGCGCTCGAAGCGGCGTTGCAGGCGGGCCTGATCGTCGACGCGGCGGTCGCGCACTCGGAAGCGCAGCGGTCCGCGCTATGGCGAATGCGCGAAAACCTGGCGGTGGCGCAAGTGTCGGACCGGAGCAATCTCAAGAACGACACCTCGGTGCCGATCATGGCGATTCCCGAGTTCATCGCGCGCGCGACGGCCGAAGTGCAGCAGGTGGCGCCGGGCGCCAGGCCGATTCCGTTCGGCCATGTCGGCGACGGCAACATTCACTTCAATCTGTCGCGGCCCGCGGAGATGGAGCCCGCGCTCTTCATCGAGCGCTGGCCGGCGCTGGTCGCGGCCGTCGAAGGCGTAGCGCTGGCGCTGGGTGGCAGCATCAGCGCCGAACACGGCATCGGCCGCGCGAAGCGCGAGGCGCTCGTACGCGCTCGCTCGGTTACCGAACTGGAGACAATGCGGGCGCTGAAGGCGGCGCTCGATCCGCGGGGGCTGCTGAATCCGGGAAAGTTGCTTTAGCAGGATGTCGCCGCTGGAATTCATGCAGCGTCTGGCCGCGCTGGCGCCGCGCCCGCGCCTGCACCTGATCCGTTTTCATGGGGTACTGGCGCCGAATGCCGGGCTGCGCGCCGCGATCGTGCCGTGCCCCGCGCGGCCGCTGGCCCTCTAGGCGGCCTGATTCGCAAGCCAGGAGTGGTTCTGCAACCGGGTCGATGGTCCGGCTCGGCCCTGGCTCGCGTGAAGCGGTGAAACTGCGTCGCAGTGAGGCGAATTGCGCCGATGAAGGGTTCGAATGGTCATTGCCAACAGCGGGATTTTCACCAGACACCCGTGTGATTGCCAGTGTGCCGGACCGGCGATACAGTCGCGCACAGGGGAAAAGGTGTTTTGAATTTCCTATACGCCCGGCTCGATCATGACGAGGCCGTGCTTTTCGAGCTCGAGGTCGCGATACCAAGGCATCGATGTGACGGCGCGGCAGAAGACCGCGTGTGTGTTGTGACGGTACCCGGGAAACTCGGGCTGTTCTTCTGTTGTGAGGCCGCCGCCCGACACCACGCGACGATCGATGGACAGGACCTTGAGGCCGGCCTTGGACAGATACGCCTGGGCGATCATCCCGTTGTGGCCGGCGCCCAGGATGATGCCGTCGTAAGTATCCGAGTAGCCACTCAACGCCGCTTCTCCCGTTCTCGTTCGATGTGCATCAATACTTGCCCCCCAACCGGCGATCAACCGAATACTCGGCGCCGCCGCGCAGCACGATCGCGACCGACAAGACGAGCAGCAACAGCGGCACTTCGGAGCCGCCGCGGGTCCAGACGTAGCCGCCGATGCCACAGCGTGCTTCTGCTTCGGATGCATCCGGCGGATACAGTCCGGCCGCAGGAAACCGGCGCCCCAGGTACGCAAGGATCGCCGGGTTTTCGGTAAGGACAAACCCATCGATCAGCAGAGCGGGAATGCGCCACTTGGGGTTCACCGCAAGATATTCCGGAGAATAGTTGGCGCGATCCGCGGTGGCGAACCGTCGAAGTGGCGCCGTGGTCAATCCGCGCGCGCACCAATGTCTTTTATGAGCTTGCTCCAACGCGCGAGCTCCGCTTTCGCGAGGGCGTCCAGCTCCACCGGAGTGGAGGGGGTCGGCTCCAAGCCCTGCTTGGTCATCCTGTCGCGCACGTCGGCCGATTGCAGCGCCCTCACGGTGTCGGCATTGATCTTGAAGACGACTGCCGGGGGCGTGCCGGCCGGGACGACGAAGCTCCACCAGGTCGTCACTTCGTAGCCTGCGACACCAGCCTCGACCATGGTGGGCACATCGGGCAGGTCTGCTGCGCGTCGCGGGCCGGTGACGGCGAGGGCGCGCAGCTTGCCTGAGCGGACGTGAGGAAGCGAGGCCGGCAGGTTGTCGATCGCGAACTGCACCTGTCCGCCGATAAGATCCGCAAGCATGGGCGCGCTGCCTTTGTAGGGAACATGGAGGGCGTCGGCGCCCGTCGTGGCCTTGAAGAGCTCCGTCGAGAGGTGCGGCGAGGTTCCGGAGCCCGGGCTCGCGTAGGCAACCTTGCCCGGATTGGCGCGGGTGTAGGCAATCAGCTCGCGCACCGATCTAACCGGCAACTGCGGATTCACGACGAGGACATTGATCGAGGTCGCGATCTTCGCCACCGACGCGAAATCCCGCACCGGATCGTATCCCGGGTCGCGATGCAACGCCGGGTTGATCGACTGGATCGCGACAGAGCTCTGCAGGATCGTGTAGCCGTCGGCGGGAGACTTGGCCGCCACCTGCGTCCCAATGTTGCCGCTCGCGCCGGGGCGATTCTCCACGACCACCGGTTGTCCCCAAAACTCCGAGAGCTTTTGGCCCACCACGCGCGCCACCAGATCCGTGGTGCCTCCGGGAGGGTAGGACACGATGATCTTCACAGGACGAGAGGGATAGTTGTCGGCTTGTCCGAACGCCTCGGCTTGCAACAACAGTCCGGAAAAAGCGAGGCTCAGCATTGCGGCGAATGGTGGGATCTTGATCATCCGATACCTCCTCTATCTCGATTAACGATAGGCGCTAGCCGCGCTGGCTTAAGTACGTTCCGCGTCCGACGGCCACGAGCTTGCCGTCGGGTTGCATCACGTCGATGTCGACCACCGCCAGCGTCTTCCCGGCCCGGCGCACGCGCGCGGTCGCCGTGAGCGCCTCGCCGATCGCTGGACGCAGATAGTCGACACGCAGGTTGACGGTCGGCACTCCGCCGCCGACCGCGATCCCGATGGCGAAGTCACCTACCGTGTCGATGAAGGCGGCGAGCGGCCCACCGTGGAACTGCCGTGTTCCGGCGCTCCGCTCGAGCTCGGCTCGCAGCGGCATCGTCATCGTGATCTCGGAGCGCTCGTGGTCGAGCGCGGTCACCCGAAGTCCAAGCCAGCTGATGAACGGCGATCGGTCGAGGAGCGCCTGGACAGCGGCGGCTTCGAGTCTTGCTGAGAACTGCTCGCTCATGGTTTCATTACTCCTCTAGCGCCGGCGCCAGAACACCAGACGTTGATGTGCCCGCGCGACCAGGAAAGCGGTCGTCGCGCCGATGACGCCGAGCGATGCGATCCCGGCGAACATGACGGCAACATTGAGATCGCTGGCGAACGCCTTGATGATGTATCCGAGACCGGCGGTAGACGCGACGAACTCCGAGACGACACAGCCGACAAAGGCGAGCACGACGGCGATCTGCAGGCTCGCCATGATGTGATCCACGGCGCTCGGCAGATTGACGTCGAAGAACATGCGCAGGCGGGTCGCCGATGCGGCCCGATAGAGGTCGATCAGCCGCGGGTCGGCGGACTGGAAGCCGGCGACCGTGTTCACGAATACCGGGAAAAAGCACAACAGCGCGACGGTGACGATCTTCGAGGCGAGGCCGACACCGAGATAGACGACCAGCAAAGGAGCGATGGCCACCGTCGGCATCGATTGAAATGCGATCAGCAGCGGGTAGAAGGCGAGCCTGACGACCCGCACTTCGGCGACGATGGCGCCGGCGGCGATACCGCACAGGCTGCCGATCGCCCAGCCGCTGAGGGCACCTCGGATCGTGAACCAGGCATGTTCCCAGAGCGTTCCGCCAACCCAGCCTTGCACAAGCGCCGCACCGACTCGGCCCGGTGCCGGAAGCACATATTCCGGCAAGGCGAAGAAACCGATCGCGCCCTGCCACAGCAGCATGAGAGCGGCAAAGGTGGCGGCGGTCGCGAGCCCGAGCTTCCAGCTTTCACGCATTGCCCAGCCCCTTGACGGATTGCGGCGAGCCGGACTCCCAGAACACCAGCCTGCGCCGCGCCAGCCGCACCAGGGCATTGCCCGCGACGCCGATAAGTCCGAGCAGGACCACCGTGGCAAATGTCAGCGGCAGGTTGAAGGTGTTCGACGTGTCCTGGATGAGAAAACCCATGCCGCGGGTCGAGCCGACGAACTCCATCACCACGCAGCCGATCAGCGCGAAGGCGACGGCTACCTCCAGGCCGGCGAACAACTGGCTTGCCGCCGTCGGCAGATTGACATGCCAGAAGACGTGGGCGCGCGAGGCACCCGCCGCACGCATCAGGTCGACAAGGTCCACATTCGCCGCGCGAAACCCAGCCAAGGCGTTGACGAATACCGGGAAGAAACAGATCAGCGCGACCAGGATGAACTTGCCTTGGATTTCGAAGCCGGCCCACAGAAAGACCAGCGGCGCGATCGAGACCTTGGGAATCGACTGGATGGCCACCAGGTGCAAGTACAGGAAGCGCTCGACGGTCTTAAACTCGGCGACCAGGGCCGCCAGCACGAAGGCGGTCAGGCTGCCGATGCAGTAGCCGACCACGGTCGCATACAGCGTTGGCCACAGGTGCCGTTGCAGCGTGCCGTCGATGAAATTTTCGGCCATCGCGCCCGCGACCCTGTCTGGCGCCGGCAGCAGGTACGACGGCACAGCACCCGACACAGCGAGCAAGTGCCACACGAGCAGCACGATAAGCAAACCGGCGGTGGGATAGAGCACGATCCCGGCCGATCGAGCGAGACGGGCGATCATGGCCGCGCCGATTGCGGCAGCTTGGTGAAAATACTGCGCAGATGGTTGGCGAGTTCGACAAAGCGCGGATTCGCCATGGTCTCGATGCCGCGCGGCCTCGGCAGGTCGACTTCGAGCACCTCGATGATCCGCCCCGGTCGCGGCCCCATCACGAGGATACGGTCGGACAGGAAGACGGCCTCGGGAATCGAATGGGTGATGAACAGGACCGCCTTGGTGGTCGACATCCAGATGCGCTGCAGTTCCTCCATCATTGTCTCTCTCGTCATTGCATCGAGCGCGGCGAAGGGTTCGTCCATCAGCAACAGCGCCGGATCGCTCACCAAGCCGCGTGCGACGCCTACCCGCTGCTGCATTCCGCCCGACAGTTCATGCGGGTAGTGCCGCGCAAACGCGCCCAGGCCGACAAGTTCGAGCAGATCGAGCGCGGTCTGCCGGTATTCGGACACCGTGGCGCCGCGCGCGCGGATCGGCACCAGGACGTTGTCGAGAACGTTGCGCCACGGCAGCAGCGTCGGCTGCTGGAACACGATCCCGACGTCGGGTCGCGGCCCGTTGACCTCGGCGCCAGCCAAAGTGATCTTGCCGGCGCTCGGACGGATCAAGCCGGTTATCAGCTTGAGCAAGGTCGACTTGCCGCAGCCCGAGGGCCCGAGTACCGACACGAACTCACGTTCGCCGAGATCGAAGCTCAAGGCCTCGAGCGCGGTGAGAGGACCGCGACTGGTCGGGTAGACGAGTCGCACGTCATCGACCGACAGATGCTGGCTACCCGCGGCCGTCGCTGAGGACGCGGCGGTGTCGAGGGTAGCCCGTCCATTCATCTGACGGCCTTCGCAGCGCTGGTCACAGCCTGGCGGTCGAACTTGTTGAATTCGTCGACGAACTGGTTCGTGTACAGCTTCGACAGATCGAGGTCGGCGCGCGTGATCTGGCCCTCGGCATGCATGACGCTAACGAGCCGCTTCCAGGCGTCTTCGGGGTATTCACCGGGGCGCGGGCGAGCGCCGCGATAGTCATCGATCTGCGGGCGGTCGAACATCGCCTGCTTAACGTCCTTGGCCAGCTGCTCGGCGTCCTTGTCCGGCGTCGGGCGCGACGCAGGATTGGTCTTGTAGAAGGCTCGCACACAGGCTTCAGTGTTTTCCTTGCAGGCGAGCCACGACTTCAACAGCGCGCGTCCGAATCCGGCCACCAGCTTGGGGTTCTTCTCGATCAGCGCGTTGCTCGTGACCATGCCGTTGGAAAAGATGGTCGCGAACTGCTCGGGCATCGGAATCCGCTTGATCTTGACGCCGGCCAGCTCCATGCGCCCGTGCTCGCCGACGAACAGATTGAGCGCATCGACCTCCCCGGTCTCCAGCCTTCGCCAGGCTGCAGCACCGGTCCCCACCGGCAGGATCTGGACGTCCTTGTTCCACGCCAGGCCGAGCGATCCGAGCATCGCCCGCGACAGCGGCAGATTGCCCCAGGTAAGCGCGCCGACGCCGAGCTTCTTGCCCTTCAAGTCGGCGAGCGTCTTGATCGGGCTGTCGGCGCGCGTCACGAACTCGAAGGTCTGGCTGCGCAGCCAGTTGGCGACGAAGCGCACCGGCAGCGGCTCGCCCTTGGAAAGCGCGATCACGGTCAGGTCCGGATTGGCATAACCGAATTGCACCTGCCCGTTGGCGACCTGCGGCAGCAGCACCGCCGAACCGGTGACGCCGATCTTGTCGAGCACCATTCCCTCCTGCTTGAAGAAGCCCAGCTCCTCGCCGAAGTTCCAGTAGGCGAACTGCACGGACCAACCGCCGCCCGGCAGACCGACGACGACTCTCTCTTGCGCCTGAGCGCCGAAGCCGAACACGAGTCCAACCGCGCCGATAAGCGTCAAGGCAGTCCTTTTGAATCTGCTGAGCATGAGTCAGTCTCCTGAATGTAAGTTGAGAAATATGAGCGATCGACGCGCGTTCACGGCTCGACGATGACTTTGCCGTACACCTGCCGGTCATCGAGCAGGCGCAAGGCTTCGCGGCCCTGCTCGAGCGCAAAGCGCTGCGGATGCAGGACCGGAACGAGCTTGCCGCTCTTGACCAGATCGAGCAGCTTGTGGACATCGTCGCGCGACCAGCCGTTCGAACCGACGATGTTCAGCTCAAAAGTCCAGATGAAGCGGATGTCTTCTTTCGGGTCGTGGCCGGCGGTGGCGCCGCAGGTCAGAAGGCGCCCATCGCGACGCAAAGCCCGCAGCGACTGCGTCCAGGTATCGCCGCCGGTGAAGTTGACGACGACATCGACGCCGCCCTCGTTTTTTCGGTTCGCTTGGGCCTTGCCGAACTGGCGCCGGCATTCCGCGACCCAGTCGGTATCGGCGTAGTTGATGCCGATGTCGGCGCCGAGACTTTTCAGGCGCGCGAGCTTCTCCTCGCTCGAAGCGCAGGCGATCACGGTGGCGCCGGCCTGCTTGGCGAGTTGAACGCAGCAGGTGCCGACACCGCCCGAGGCGCCGAGGATCAGCACGGTTTCGCCGGCTTTGATCTTGCCGCGCGCGATCATCATCCGGTAGGCCGTGCCATAGGCCACCGGCAGGGCCGCGGCCTGCGCGTAATCGATGGCCTTGTCGAGCTTGATCAACATGTGGGCTGGTACCCGCACCAGTTCAGCCAGACCGCCGTCGAAGGTCTCGCCGAGCAGGCCGCCATCGACTCTGTTGATCGGGTCGACCATCACCCGCTCGCCGACGGCGAAACCGCTCACCTCGGAACCGAGTTCGGCGATTTCGCCCGCGACGTCGATGCCGATGACGATCGGCATCGGCACCTTGATGCCCGGCATCCCCTTGCGGGTGAAGACATCGTGGTAGTTGAGCGAGCAGGCCCTTACCTTCAGGATCACATCGGCCGGGCCCGGTATCGGGTCGCGGTAGCCCGGCTCGAAGACCATGCTCTCGGGCCCGCCATGCTCACGAATCACGACTGCGCGCATTTTGCTTCGTCTCCTGTCGAATCAACCAAGTGTTCCGAAGCGCTCGAGAAGCGTCTTGTGCACCACCTTGCGGTCGATCTTCCCTGGCCCGTTGAGAGGCATCTCGGCGACGAACTCGATCCGGCGCGGGTGCGCGTAGGCCGGCCCGTTGGCGAGGCAGAACTGCTTGAGTTCCTCCTCCACGACCTCGCGTCCCTTGGCTTTGACGATCATCGCCACCGGCACCTCGCCCTTGACGCGGTGCGGCACCGGCACCACCGAAGCCTCGGCGACCGCGGGGTGCTTGAGCAGCATGTTCTCGACTTCGAGCGGGTAGACGTTCTCGCCGCCGGAATTGAACATGTCATCGGTACGGCCGCGAAAATAGAAGAAGCCTTCGGCATCGCGCGAGAAGACGTCGCCGGTGCGCAGCCAGCCATCCTTGATGCGCTCGCGGTTGACCGCGGGCAGGTTGTGATAGCCGCCGATCACGCCGGGATTCTTGACCCAGAGTTCGCCGTAGGACGGGTCCTCGCCGCCGTTGGCATTGACGAGCTTGACTTCGCCCTCTGGCCAAGCGACGCCACAACTGCCTTGCGGGATCGGCCGGCCGTCGAGCGGCGCACCGATCATCACCGGCCCGCCTTCGGTGAGGCCGTAGGTTTCGAGCACCGGAACGCCGAAGGCCGACTCAACCGCGTCGCACAGCTCCTTGGGGGTTGGCGCCGAACCGATCGTCAGCACCGCCAGATTCGAGAAGTCGAGACTCTCGATCAGGTCCCGCTCCTGCAGCAGCAGCGTGTACACGGCCGGCACGCCACCAGCCTTGGTGCAGCGGTATTCGGCCAAGGCCTGGAGGAAGCGGCGCGGCTCGAAGTTGGGCAGCAGGACCACCGAGCCGCCCTGGCTCAACATCGGCTTGATGGCTCCCGCCGCCGCGTTCTTGTGGTATAGCGGCACGGCTGCGAGGGCCCGGCTTTCGGCGGGCGTCGGCCAATACTTTTGCAGGCAGCGAACCCACCAGCATTGACCGGCATGGGTCAGGGTCACGCCCTTGGGCCGGCCGGTCGAACCGGAGGTGTAGGGCTGGAAGGCCGGATGCTCGGCGCTCAAGGCCGGCGGATCGAAGCTCGCGCTGCTGGCGGCAAGTTCGTCCTCGTAGCGCAACCAGCCTGGCCCGGCCGCTTCGAAGCTGAGCCTGATCCGAAAACCGATCGCGTCGATCAGGCCCATGACCTTGGGATTCGCTGCCTGCTCGATCACTGCGCCGGCGCAACCCGCGTCGCGCATGATGTAGTCGAGGGTATCGGGCCCGAGTTTGGTATTCAGAGGCACCGGCACGATGCCGGCCCGCATCGCGCCGAACATCACTTCGACGAACTCGAAGCGGTTGGTGATCGCCATGGCCAGGCGATCGCCCGCTTCAAGGCCGAGCCGCGTCAAGAGCGACGCCACCCGGTTCAGCCGTGCCTCGAGCTCGCGGTAGCGCAGCTCGCGTGGCGCCACACCCGAGAGGTCGATCAACGCGATCTTGTCCGGGTAGCGGCGCGCGGCGTCATAGTTCCAGTAACCGAGGTTGTTCCATCGTCGATCGGAGGGCGTCAGGCTCATTGGCTAACTTTCCAGAACGACTTCGCCACGCGGCGTATCGAGGACCGCCACGAAGCCTGGCTGCGAAGAACGCTTCACCTCCACCGGAATACCCAGCACCGCATAGATCTCGCACAATGCCGCGGGATCCGGCTGCAGCGCGACGAACGAAGCCAATGCGCAGCCGGCAGGTGCCGCGGCCGACGGATGCGGCGAACCGCCCCAGTCAATGACGAAAGGAACAGCTTCGCCCAAGGCGAGGTGGCGCAGATAAAGGATCGACCATTCGAGCTTGATGCCGTCGGGACGAGTGCGTGACATCGATACTGGACCTTCGATCGACAGCCCCGCGCGCTCGGCGCTGCGGCAGACTTCCTGCAGACCCGTACCACGCAACGCGAAAGTCATGAGGCCCGGGTACGGCAACGCGGCGATACGGCCGCCACGGTTGCCGTGCAGCGATTGAGCCGGGTCGGGCGAGATGATCTCCAGGTAGACCCCTACGCCCAACGAGACCAGCCGGTTGCGCGTGCCGAAGCCGGGATGCGAGCCGCCCGTGGCCGGGTTCACGCCGGTCATGGACTCGAACAGCCGAGCACCGCTTTCGAGGTTCGGCGCAGCCCAAAGAATGTGGTCCAGTGCGAGCATCGGCGTGGCTACGCATTCTGCGCTTGGCCTGAACGCGAGACCACCATGCGCTCGTGCAGCCGCCGTAGGATGCCGCTCGCGGTGTTCTCGAACAGGAACGGCAGCACCGCGTGCACGAGGCAGGCGAGCGCGGCAACCAGGAGCTGGCTGGCGAAATACGTCGCCGCGGCGAAGTGCGCGCCGTAGGTCTCGCCGACCGAGGCGGGGTGTGCGGTGAGGAGCGCTTTGAGCATGGGCAGATCCAGTGGCTTGGCGATCCCGCAGACTAGCGGCCCGCGACTGGAAAAGGCTCGCAAACTTGCACCCCGCGAGGACGTCAATTAGAATTATATTCTACTATACAGATCATAAATGTATGCTGTTCTCATGGTTAGGAAAATAACGCAAGAAACTCCCAATACCAGGCTCGACAAGATCGACCGGAAAATCCTCGCCATCCTGCAGGAGGATGCCGCAACACCGCTGCAGGCGATCGCCGCCAAGGTGAGCCTCTCGACCACGCCGTGCTGGCGCCGGATCCAGCAGCTCAAGGAGCGGGGCGTGATCCGGCGGACGGTCGCAATCCTGGACCCGGCCAAGGTCAATCTGCCGGTCAGCGTGTTCGTCTCGATCAAGACGAGCCAGCACAACGCGGCTTGGCTCGAGCGCTTCGCGCGCGAGGTGAAGGAACTGGCGGAGGTGGTCGAGTTCTACCGCATGAGCGGCGACGTCGACTACCTGCTGCGCGTGGTGGTGCCCGACATCGCCGGCTACGACGTGTTCTACAAGAAAATGATCAAGGTCGCCGAGCTGACCGACGTCAGCTCGAGCTTCGCGATGGAGGAGATCAAGTACACGACCGCGCTGCCGCTCGGGCAGGCGTGACGTTCCCTTGCTGGTCTAGCACGGCTCCAGCAGCCAGCGGCGCGCGTCGGCGCGCTTCTCCGCCTGCGCCAGCGCAATCTGGCGCCGCAGCTGCCGCTTCTGGCACTGCACCGGCTCCAGCTGCTTCATGACGTCGATGAATTCCTGCGCCTGCGGCGTGATCGCCGCGGCGGGAAGAGAGAAGACGAGGAGAGCCGGGACCAGGTACTTCAAGCGGCCTTCACCTGCGCCTTTGGCTCGGGGTACGGGTAGAGCATGTTGAGCGCGATCGACTGGTGGTTCGCCTGCTGGATGCGCACATGCTCGCGCCTCAACCCGCGTGCATGCCTTACACCGCACGAATGGGCGATCATGTCGATCTCGCGGTTCATGTTCATGGCGTAGTTGGCGACGCGCAGGTACTTCTCCTCCACCACCAGCGCGCGCTGCAGCCGCTTGTTGTGGGTGGTGACCCCGGTCGGGCAGGTGTTCTGGTGGCAGCGCAGCGCCTGGATGCAGCCCAGCGAGAACATGAAGCCGCGCGCGGTGTTGACGAAATCGGCGCCGACGCAGAGCGCCCACGCGGCGCGCGCGGAAGTGACGATCTTTCCGGAGGCAACCACGCGGATGCGCCGCTGGGGCCGCGCGTCGGACAGAAGGTGTTGAGCCTGCGCACCGTGGCCGGCCGGGAGGAGAAAGCCACGGCGGGTCTGTGCGCCGAGGCGCACGGCTTCAGCCTGCATGCCGGGGTGCGCTGTGACATGCATCAGCGTAAGCAACTTGAACGGCTGTGCCGCACCATCACGCGTCCCGCGATCGCGAACGAACGGCTCGGTTGCGACGGCAAGGGCGAGCTCGTGCTGCAATTGAAGAGCCCCTGGCGCGACGGCACCACGCAGCTCAGGATGTCGCCGCTCGAATTCATGCAGCGCCTGGCCGCGCTGGCGCCGCGTCCGCGCCTGCACCTGATCCGTTTTCCCGAGGTACTGGCACCGAATGCCGGGCTGCGCGCCGCGATCGTGCCGTGCCCGGCGCGGCCGCTGGCCCTCTTCCAGGCGGCCTGATCCCAGGCGAGAACGGTTCTGCAACGGGGTCGATGGTCCGGCTCGGCCCACGCTCGCGTGCAGCGGTGAAACTGCGTCGCAGTGAGGCGATTTGCGCCGATGAAGGGTTCGAATGGTCATTGCCAACAGCGGGATTTTCACCAGACACCCGTGTGATTGACAGTGTGCCGGACCGGCGATACAGCCGCGCACAGGGGAAAAGGTGTTTTCAATTTCCTATACGCATGCGCTCGGCGGCCAGGTGGACTTTGTCGCCGCCGCGTTGGCGAGCGTGCAGGGCCACATCGCGAGCGGCAAGCTGCGCCCGATCGGCGTCTTTCCGGCCCAGCGCACGCCGGCCGCGCCCGCGATCCCGACCTTCGCCGAGCAGGGCCTCGCGAACTTCGAGGTGGAGGCCTGGTTCGGCATCATCGGTCCCAGGGGCATGAGCCCGGCGGCCGTGAAAAAGGTCCACGATGCGGTGACCGCCGCGTTCAACGACGCCGCGGTCAAGGAAGCGATGGCGAAGCAGGGCAACACCATCCGCATCAGCACCCATGAGCAGGCGCAGACCATCTTCCGCGCCGAGCAGGCCAAGTACGCCGCGCTGGTGAAAAAAGTGGGGCTCGAGCCGCAGTAAGCGTGGCCTGGAGCGGACGCTAGCCCCAGCCGGGCAAGCATCCCTCAAGCCCCGGCGAGCCTGCGGGCGACATGGCGCTGGAAGTGACGGACGATCTCCTCCCAGAACGGTGAAAACCTGCTCGGCTTGCCGGGAAAGCCGATGGAGGACAAGCCCTTCTGTACTCGCGTTATTGCAGAGAGATCTTCCCCGCGGATCTCATGCCAGAAATCGACCGTGTCCGCGCACGCCTTGCGCGCAGCTTCCGAGCTGTCGGGATCGGTGGCGAAATACCAGGCCGATCGCCAACGCGTTTCCTCTGCCGAGATCGGCGTCCAGATGGTCCGCACAACGTGGTCTTCCAGCACATTGATCGACGTCGTGGGAAAAAGCAGAAAGATGTCTGTCGTTGCCTTCCCGCTGGCCGGCATCCCGGGGATCCTGCGCAGCGGCGACGCGGCTGCGTCGTCATCCTTCGACGGCAGGACGCCCGCAAACCCCATCACATCGCCGTCCATAACATCGGCCCAGGTCGGCTTGCCATCCCGATCAACGCGATAAGTCAGGCTGCGGTGCAGGCAAGCCTCGTGGTACACCTCGAGGAACCCCTCGAGGACCACCTTCCAGTTGGCGGGAATCACCCGCTCCGCATGCGCAAACGGAGCGGTCGTCGCGAGCAGGTCGTATCCCTGCCAGCGCCGCTCCAGCGGCGCGACGAATTCGCCAAGGGCCGGCGCTTTGCCGCCAATATTGACAAAGACGAGATCCTGCCACTCGCCGCAATTGATGGGCACCAGCGCATTCTCGCCGGCGTCCAGAGAGCCGCGCCCGCCGGATCGTCCTTCCCACATCGGCGCGCTGAGCAGCCGACCGTCAAGGCCGTAGCTCCAGCAGTGGTAGGGGCATCGCAGCGTCTTCAGACCTTTCGCCGGCGCCCCCAGCACCGTCGAGGCGCGGTGACGGCATACGTTGTGATACGCGCGTACATTGCGCTCCCAGTCCCGCACGATGAGCAGCTCGCCCCCCGCCACCGAGAACGGCATCGCGTCGCCCGGGTTCGGTAGGTCATGCGAGAACGCCACGCTGATCCAGCCGCCGCGAAACAGCCGCTCCTGTTCGAGCTGAAAGAAATCCGGTCTCGTATAGGCGCCGGGCGGCAGGCCGCGCGCTTCGGCAATCGGCATCTCGAGCAGCTTGAGAACATCACCGCCCAGTATTCGAGCCACGGGATCGTTGTTCATGGCGCGCTGCGTTGACCGGACATGTATAGACATGCTAGGTTGGCCTCGACATCGCGTCAACCATGCGTCGTTTCCATCAACTGGACGGCCCCACCTGGCTGGTCGCACTGGTGCTGTACGGCAGCTGGGCGGCGTTGATCTGGTTTCATGATTCGCTGCCCTGGTGGATCCTCTATCCGGCGGGCGCCTATGTCGTCGCCTGGCATTTCTCGCTGCAGCACGAGGCGATTCATTCCTTCCTGTCGGCGCCGAAGTGGCTGCGCTGGGCGGTGGTCGCGCCGCCGATCGGCCTGTGGCTGCCGTTCCCGCTGTACTACGAGGCGCACCGCAAGCACCACCAGAACACGCATTTGACCGTGCCCGGCGTGGACACCGAGTCGTTCTACCAGCGGCGCGAGGACTGGGCGCGCATGACGCCGCTGCGCAGCGCGCTGCTCGTCGGCAATCAAACGCTGGCCGGGCGCGTCCTGCTCGGGCCCCTGCTACGGCTCGAGAAACTCGCAGTGCGCGAAACCGCGCGCCTGCGCGCCGGCGATTTTTCGCACCTGCCGCACTGGATGCTGCACGTCGTGCTCGTCGCAGTGCTGTTCTGGTACATCTCCGGTGTTTGCGGCATGGTCTGGTGGCACTACGTGCTGTTCATCGCCTGGCCGGCGTTCGGTCTGGGGTGGGTGCGTTCCTTCGCCGAGCACAAGTACGGCCCGCGCCCCGGCCACCGCACGGCGATCACCGAGTCGAACCTGTTCTGGGGCCTGCTGTTCTTGAACAACAACCTGCACGCCGTGCACCACCTGTATCCGAAGATGCCGTGGTGGGAGATTCCCGCCTTCTGGCGCGCAAACCGCGACAAGGTGCTCGCGCACAACGACAACCACTACTATCGCGGCTACGGCGAGATCGCCGCGCAGTGGCTGCTCAAGCCGATTTTCCTGCCACCCCATCCCAGGGAGAAATTGTCATGACACGCTTGCTTGCCGGTTTTCTATCGGCGCTCTTCGTCACGGGCGCGCTCGCGCAGGACTACCCGAACAAGACCGTGCGCATCGTGGTGCCGTATCCGGCCGGCGGCATCGCCGACAAGATCGCGCGCGAGGTCGCGCAGGACCTCTCCAGGCGCTGGAGCCAGGGCGTGATCGTGGAGAACCGCGCCGGCGCCGCCGGCAACGTCGGCATGGACTACGTCGCCAAGCAGCCGGCCGACGGCTACACGCTGGCGCTCGCGCCGGCGAGCAACCTCACCGTGAACGACGTGCTGTTCAAGAGCCTCAGCTACGATATCCGCAGGGACTTCGCGCCGATCTCGCTGCTGATCTCCACGCCGCAGATGCTGGTGACGCATCCGGGCGTGGGCGCAAAGACCATGAAGGAGTTTCTCGCCTACGCCAAGGCCAACCCGGCCAAGGCCAACTTCGGCTCGCCCGGCATCGGCAGCTTCTCGCACCTGGCCGGCGAGTGGCTCGGCTTCGAGTCCGGGGTGAAGATGCTGCATGTGCCTTACCAGGGACTGGCACCGGCGGTGAATGACCTGCTCGGCGGCTCGATCAGCTTCATGTTCTGCGAGGTGATCACGGCGTCGCCGCACATCCGCGGCGGCAAGTTCACGCCCATCGCCATCGCCCACGGCACGCGCGCGCCCTGGTTCCCGGAGGTGCCGACCACCGCCGAGGCCGGCTTCCCGGGCATCCAGGTGTCGTCCTGGTACGGGCTCATGGGCCGCACCGGCACGCCGGGACCGGTACTGGCCAAGATCACGCGCGATGTGCGCGACTTCATGCACGGCGCCGAAATGAAGAAGCGCTACGACGAGATCGGCGCTTACGCCATCGGCAGCACGCCCGAGGACTTCTTCGCTTTCATGAAGGGCGAGACCGGCAAGTGGGTCGGTCTGGTGAAGAAGGTCGGCATCCAGCCGCAATGACGGCGAAGATCGAGCGCATCGACGTCCGCTACCTGAACCACGCGGATGTCCAGGCGCTGGCGCTTAGCGATGCCGAGATCCTGGCCGCGGTCGAAGAGGGGCTGCGCGCGCAGGGGCGCGGCGAGACGACCATCGAGCCGCGCATGCACCTGGTTCCGGAGAAGGACTATCCGGGGCATTTCAACGTGCTGCGCGGCTACCTCCGCCCGCTGGGTATGGCGGGCGTGAAGGTGGTCGGCGACTTCTACCGGAATTACGAGGTCGGCCTGCCCTCGGAGCTGGCGATCCTGAACCTGTTCGACCCGAAGAACGGCTCGCCGATCGCCATGATCGACGCCTCCGATATCACCGACATGCGCACCGGCGCGGTGACGGCGATCGGGGCGAAGCACCTGGCGCGTAAGAACTCGAAGGTCCTCGGCCACGTCGGCGCGCGCGGCACCTCGTTCTGGAACGTGAAGCTGCTGGATTCCCTCTTCCATTTCGACGAGATCCGCGTGCACTCCCGCCGGCCGGAGAGCCGCAACGCCTTCGGGGCCGAACTGGAAAAGGCCCTGAAGAAGAAGATCGTCGTCACCGAGGACTGGGAATCCTGCGTGAAGGGCGCCGACATCGTGGTGGAAGCCTCCCGGCTGGAAAAGCCGTCGCCGATGCTGAAAACCGCTTGGATCAAGCAGGGCGCCTGCGTGATTCCCTACGGCACCATGAGCGCGGTCGAGCTCTCGCTCACCGACATCATGGACAAGATGGTGATGGACGACTGGGGCCAGGCGAAGGCGGGCCCTTTCGGTGCGCTACGCGCGCACGTGGATGCCGGCAAGCTCTCGGAGAAGACCCTGCACGCCGAACTCGGCCAGATCGTCGCCGGCCTCAAGCCCGGGCGCGAGAGCGACGCCGAGACCAACCTGTTCTGGCACCGCGGGCTGTCGCTCTCGGACATCGCGCTGGGCGCGGCGATGCTGGCGAAGGCGAACCGGATGGGAGTCGGCCAGACGCTGCGCTACCGATGAGCGCAGTTCGACCTGTGGCCAACGCGCGCATGTACGCGGCCACGCCGGCCGTGAAGCGGGCCTGGAACGCGTTGCTCGCCGACGCGCTGGCGCGCGCCGGACTCGCCTGGGAGGTGATCGACTACGACGCGCCGCAGCCGCTCGCCGCGCTGTGGGCGCGCGAGGACCTGGGCGCGGCGATGATGTGCGGCCTGCCGTATTCGCGCCGCAGGCCGCGGCCTGCGCTGGTCGCGGTGCCGCTGCCTTCGCCGGCGCGCTACGGCGGCCGGCCCGTCTATTTCCCCGACATCGTGGTGCGCGCGGATTCACCGGCGCGGACACTGGAAGACACGTTCGGCGGCACCGTGGGCTACACGGTCGAGGACTACATGTCCGGCTGGGCGGCGCTGCGCCGGCACCTGCTGCCCCACCGCAAGGGCTCGCTGCCGCTGTACCGTGCCGCGGTCGGCAACCTGGTCAACGGCCGGCGGGTAATCGAGGCGCTCGCCGACGGGCGCATCGACGTGGGACCGCTGGACAGCTACTACCACGACCTGCTGAGAGCCCACGATCCGGGATTCGCCGCGCAGGTCCGCGTGATCGATAGCACCGCCGCGGCGCCGATTCCGCCGCTGGTGGCCACCGCGAAGCTGGGCGCGGTGGAACTGGATCGGCTGCGCGCGGCGCTGCTCGCCGTGGGGCCCCAGCCGGCGCTGTTGCTGCAGGGCTTTGCCGCGCCGAACGAAACGGACTACGAAGTCTTCGGCGGCATCATCGAGGCCGCTGGCCGCCACCCCGGCCTCTGGTAGGCGGCAGGCGGGAGGCTCAGCCCCAGACCCTGCGCGCGACAGGAAGGAAACCGCGCCTAACCCAACTTCCACAGTTCGAAGGTGTGAATCTCGATCGATCAAGGACTTGAGTTCCGAAGTTGGCACTACATTTGGACGGTCTGCGGTGCTCGAAGTCGCTCCGGGAGTTTGAGACCCAAGCGA
>Ga0187893_10001467_pt1 | contig 56283 bp, 52 predicted proteins | sample MA1701074metaG_FD_139574 | JGI IMG/M metagenome (GOLD analysis project Ga0187893, IMG submission 139574) | White microbial mat communities from a basaltic lava cave in the Kipuka Kanohina Cave System on the Island of Hawaii, USA - MA170107-4 metaG ...
GGGACGATGATCCTGTCCTCCGCAGCCGTCTGCTGTGGGCGCAGGCAGAGGAGAGCAAACCCGAGCAGAAGCAGAACGGTGCGCCTCATCTGCGGGAAGTGTCCGACACCACCTCTCCCAATCCCTTTGCCGACCCGCCGGCGGCGTGGCCACGCGGCATGTTCTTGGGGTATTAGGGAAGGGCCGCGAAATACGACAAAACCGCCAAGCACTCACCAGAGGCTAACGAGTTGCCGGCCTGTTGATCCCGGACGGGGAACTGGAGTTCTATCTACGGATGCCGGAGCGCCGCGGCCAGTAGGCCAAGGCGTAAGCTCCGACGATGAAGATGACCCCAAGCCAGAACGTGGCCAGGACGAAGCCTCCGCCGGAATTCGATCCCATGCCCGTCATCTGTGAGGTTTGTGGAGGTAGTTCGAACATCCCCAGGTACACGAGCATCCCGCCGCCGACGGTTAGGATCCCAGGCGCAAATCCCTTGAGGGTGAGTCCAAGCACCATCAGGAGGAGAGAGAGGACAAGCAAAGGGCGACTGAACGGCACGTTCACCTGAGCGAGGCCCGCGCCGGCCGACAATCCGAATGCCGCAATGGTAGCGAAGATCATTGCCGCGCAACTCACAAGCCCTAGGCCGGCCCCGCAAGCCGTGCAAACGCTGGAGGCAAACCGCTTCCTTCTTTCCATCCCTGCACCACCCACGGATGCCTATTGAAGGCTCACGACATACGAATCGCTAGCCTCCCACCCCAACGATCAGACGCGCGCGTCCTTGCCGACGCTTTGTAGTGCTTCGAAGAGTAGAGTTGGCCGGTCCCCGATGGAGTTGATGAAGATAGTCGTCACACTCAACGCCATGGCGGCCATCGCCCACACCGGGAAGACCAGGCCTGTTGCGGCCGCAGGGACGCCGATGCCATTGAACAGGAACGCCAATGCGACGTTCTGCTTCGTCTTGCGGTAACTTCGCCGACTGATGTCACGGGCCACGAGCACCAACTCCAATCGATCACGAACGAGGATGATGTCAGATGACTGGATGGCAATGTCCGTACCCCGGCCCATAGCAATCCCGACGTCGGCCTGCATCAATGCCGGCGCGTCGTTGATCCCGTCACCCACCATCGCCACCCGTCCGGTCGCTTGGAGCTGGCGGATGATGTCGGCCTTCCCGCCAGGCAGCACCCCAGCCCGCACGGTCTCGATTCCCAGTTGCCGTGCGACCCGTTCGGCGGCGCGCGGGTTATCTCCAGTCACGAGGACGGGGACGAGGCCAGCGTTTCGAATGCCGGCCACGGTCGCAATGGCGTCAGGCCGCAGCTTGTCACCGAGAGCGATCGCGCCAAGGAGCATCCCGCTTCGACTGACGGCGATGACCGTTCGCCCTGCAGTCTCGAGTTCGTGGATACGAGCAGAGAGCTTTGCGAGGTCGATACCGGCATCCTCAAGGAACTGTGGCCGTCCGACCAGCACGCGAGCGTCATCGATGGTCGCAGCAACTCCACGACCGGTGAATGCCTCGAAGTCAGTGACCCGGGGCAGGGGTACGCCCCGTGCCAAGGCTTCGTTGAGCACCGCTTGGCCAAGGGGGTGCTCGGAGGTAGATTCCGCAGCTGCTGCCACGGCGAGGGCTTCGTCAGGCTCGCCGACCGCCTCGATCTCCTGGACGGTCGGTCGCCCCTCCGTCAGTGTTCCTGTCTTGTCCAACACAATGAAGCGCACTGAGCCGAACGCTTGGAACGCTTCACCGGTGCGCATGATGATCCCCCGTTCTGCAGCGGCGCCTCCACCCCGCACAATGGCGAGTGGAGCAGCGATACCGACAGCGCATGGATAGCCCATCACCAACACGCTGAGCGCGGCGAAGACTGCTCGCTGCACGTCCATCTGGCCTGTGATGAGCCATGCACCGAGCGTCCAGACTACCAGGGAGAGTACGGCGATGCTGAGGATAGTGGGTGTGTACACAACCAGGATGCGATCGACCAAGTGGAGGAGGCCGGGCTTGAGAGCCCGGGCATCCTCGACGTGGCGAATGACCTGCTGGAGGAACGTGCCCTCCCCGATGACAGCAACTTGCAAGAGTAGGGTGCCCGAGCCATTGATCGAGCCACCAATGGTGGAGGCACTCACTGCCTTTTCGACCGGGATCGGCTCGCCCGTGACTAAGGACTCGTCAACCGTTGAGTGACCAGCGACCACGACGCCGTCGACCGGGATCCGTTCGCCGGGGCGAATCCGTACCAAATCACCCACTACCACTTCATCGAGAGGAACATCGCGTTCCTGATCCGCGCGGACCACCCGCGCAGTATCCGGCTGCAGGTCCAGGAGGCGCTTGACTGATTGGGAGCTTCGCGTCTTGACTAGCAGGGAGAGAAACTCGGAGAAGATGTGGTAGGTTACGATCAACACCGACACGGCGAAGAATGGCCCGGTTGGGTAGCCGGGCCAGCGCAGCAAGAGGCCGATGGCGCCGCCGGCAAGCCCAGCGAAGGCGCCGGTCTCGAGCAAGACATGCTGGTTGAGGATCCCTCGCCGCAGAGACTGGGCCGCCATGACGAGGATGTGCCAGGCCAACCCAAAGACCACGGTGACGGCAAATGCCCCGATCACCCAGGGCACCGCATTCCCGAGAATGCCTTGCGCGTTGACGATCAGCGCCCCGATGGTGAGAGCGCCCAGACTCAGCGCGCCGGCAAGCACGGTCGCCATCCCTTGACCCTTCAGGAGCAGGACAGCGACCATGATCAGACTCAGTCCTGTGACGATCGGGATAGCCAGCGACACGAGGTTGGTGAGCCGCGCGATGAGACCGATAGTGACCAGACTGAAGCCAATGGCCGCGACGAGGCGCCAGCCCTCGCGAACGAGCTCGGCCTCTTCCTCCTCGTAGGGCCGTACTTTGCGCGGATCGCGGATCGTGTAGCCAATGTCGCGGAGCGTTTCGAGGAGCTGCTCGGGGCGGACCCTGGACGGGTTGTAGTCAACTAAGGCCTGCTCATGGGTGAGGCTAACCGCCACCTTCTCGACCCCAGGCTGGCGTCCGACGGCCTTCTCGATCGTGGTGGTGCAAAGAGAACAGTGCAGGCCACCGATCTTGGCGCGAAAGCGCGCACGCCCTCCTGGGAGTTGCTCGTCCCAGTAGGGGCTAGTTGCAGACGGCTCTCTTGTTGCTGTGGTCATGGCACGCCCCCTTTCCAATGAGCCCACTACCAGCCAGCGCGGCAGCACTGGCTAACGCCAGGGGAACGTACCAGACGGTTCCCCTACCGGGCTGTAGTCCCAGGCATCTGGCACCCTTTAGAGTCTCAGTTGCCATCGAAGTCTCACCTCAATCGCTAGCCTACACTTTCTGGTCGACTGGAATGTCAAGGCCTAGCTCCCCGCAGTTTCTTTAGCGCCAGCAGTCGCTCCAAGGGCCGGAGGAGTTTCTGGTTCTCGATGATGTGACAGAAGCGAGCCTTCTTGGCGGTCTCCTCTGGCGGAATCGAGTCCGCCGCGTTCCGCAGACGTTTCAGGTCGCCGGCCAACATCCGCAGCCCGCGAATCCGCAGCTCGATCTCTTTCACCTTCGTGTCGATCAGCGTTAGGACATAGGGACACGGATAGGTGCCGCGGTCCCGAAAGGCGAGAACCTCCTTAATCTCCTCCAGAGCGACCCCCATGGCTTTTGCGCTGCGGATGAACTCTAGCCGCTCGGCGTCCTTGTCGGCATACTGCCGATAGCCAGACTCAGTGCGCGGAGCAGGCGGCAGCAGTCCGATTTCCTCATAGTATCGGATGGTTTTGGGATTGACCCCGGCCCTCTTCGCCAACTCACTGATCCGCATGTTTTATCACCACGACCACTGTAGCCTTCCAGTTGACTGGAATGTCAACAATGCTTTGAGGCAGCGTACGGGGCTTAATAACCCCGGGCATGTCCTTGACTATCGAACATGTGTTCGTATATACTCGGTTGCGCCAATGGAACGGCCAGCGCCGATAGCCTTGCGGACTCTTGATCAATCGACACCGGCGGAAATGGCAGCGGTGCCGGCCTCCCCGCGTCTCTTTCGCACCGTCGGACGGCATGTGACGCCTCGCGTCGAGTGGGTTGAGGTCAACGTCAAGTCCGTTCTCAACCGCGTTCAGGGTATGCCGTTCACGTGGTCGATCAACCCCTACAGAGGATGTTCACATGGGTGTATTTTTTGCTACGCTCGCCGGACGCACTGGTTCCTCGATGAAGACGGCGTCAACAACTGGGCGACGAAGGTCTTCGTGAAGGTCAACGCGCCGGACATCCTGCGGGGCGAGTTAAGCCGGCGCACGTGGAAGCGCGAACTCGTGGCCCTGGGCACGGCGACCGACCCGTACCAGGCCGCGGAGGGCCGCTACCGCATCAGCCGCCGCATTCTCGAAGCCCTGCGCGACTTCAGCACACCCGTCAGCATCATCACCCGGAGCGCCATGGTCCTCAGAGACGTCGACGTCCTTCAAAGCCTGACGCGGCGCGCGGCCGTCACGGTGTGCGTCAGCATGGCCACCATCGATGAGCGGCTCGCGCGCCAGATCGAGCCCACCGTCGCGCCGCCGGACCAGCGCCTGCGCGCCGTGACGCGGCTGACCCAAGCGGGAATTCGCACCGGGGTGTTGATCGCCCCGATTCTGCCCGGGCTGACCGACGACGCGAAGAGTCTTGAGGCCGTGCTCCGGGCCGCGCGCGACCACGGCGCGCACTTTGTCGGGAACATCGTGCTGCATCTCGGCGACGTCACACGGGACGCGTTCATGACGTTTCTGCGCGAGCGGTATCCCGCGCTCGTCCCGTTATACGAGCGGCTGTACGGACGGAAGTACGCGCCGCGGGCCTACCAGGAGCGGATTGCGCGGATCGTCGCCGGGTACAAAGACCGTCTGGGCCTGCGCCAGGAACGCTACGCCCAGCCGGTTGGGTCGGGCGAACAGCTGCGGCTCCTGTGAGCGGCCGTCAGCTGGCCGTCGTGCCTCCGTCTACGGCCAGCGCCTGCCCCGTGATGTAGCCGCCCGACGGTGCCACTAGGCACAGCACGACCCCGAGCAGCTCCAGGAGCGCGCCGACGCGCCGCATGGGGATGCGCTCGACCAGCGCCTCCCCGGCGTGGGCAATCGTGCGCTCGGACATGCGCGTCGGGAAGAACCCCGGGGCGAGCGCGTTGACTGTGATCCCGTGCCGCGCCCACTCGACGGCGAGTTGGCGGGTGAGGGCGATGATGGCGCCTTTGCTCGCCGCGTAGCCGGAGATCGGCGCGTACTCTGGGTTGGAGCCCCGCAGGCCGGCAACGGAGGCGATGTTGAGAATGCGGCCGTAGCGCCGCGCGATCATGCCCCGCGCGACCGCCTGACACGTCAGGAACGTCCCCGTCGCGTTCGCCTCCATGACTTCGCGCCAGCGCTCCAGCGGCATCGCCTCAGCGGGTGCGCCCCACGTACGGCCGGCGGCATTGACCAGGATGGACAGACCGCCGATCGCGGCCTCCGCCGCTTCAACGGCCCGGCCCACCTGGTCGGGATCGGCGACGTCGGCGGCGAACGACGCGCATGTGATGCCGGCCGCACGCAACGCCTGCTCGGCCGGTTCCAACCACTCCGCCCGGCGCGCCACGATGGCCACCCGTGCCCCGGCTTCACCCAAGGCACGCGCGATCTCGAGCCCGATGCCACGCGAGCCGCCGGTCACCAGCGCGGCCTGTCCCTCCAGGCCAAACAACCGCTCAAGCAGTTCGGCGGCCATGGCGGTAGAGGCGCTTCAAGACCGAGATCTGGCCGACGTGGTACGAGACGTGCGCGGTGCAGCCGAGCACGAGCTGCGCGAGCGTATACTTCCGGGCCCGCTCTGAGAGCGCGGCCTCGTCGAGCGCGCCGATTCGACGGACAAGCGTGGCGTGCATACGCAGGACGGCGGTCACCGCCCGGCGCCACGCCTGGGCGCCGCCCCGCCCGGCCGGCCAGGCCTGCGGCGTCGACTTGCCCCGGCCCGCCAGCCGCTCGAGCACGTACTGCGACCAGTACGCGATGTGGTTGACCTCCTCCCAGATCGAGTGCGCACGCGGGATCGGCTTCCATGCGGCTTCATCGACCCCGACGCCGCGCAGCATTTTGGCCAACCCGGGGTGGCCCCAATTGGTACGGCCGGCCGTGTCCTTCATGAAGACGGCGATGTCTCGGGCCCGTGCGTTCTGTCTGGCCATGCGCTTGCGGCTCCTTCCGCTGCCTGTGGGTGGCGGAAATGCTGTTCTTCGCCTGAGTTGGGCACCCTTCCAATGGCGGCAGAGCAGGAAGCCTCCCGCAGGAGGAGTACCATTCCCCCATGGTTCTGACTGCGCCCCCGGTGGTCCGCACGGACACGGTTCCTGGGCTGTTCTTCGCACAGGCGGCCGGGCGGGCCGGACACGTCGCCCTCCGCCGCAAGCGCTACGGCATCTGGCACCGGATCACTTGGGAGATGTACGCAGCGCAGGTACGCCTGGTGGCCAACGCGCTGCTGGCCCTGGGCGTGCAGAGAGGCGAACGCGTCGGCTTGATCGGCGAGAACCGGCCTGAATGGCTCTCCGCCGACCTCGGGATTCAGACGATCGGCGCCGCGACCACGGGGATTTACTCGACCAGCAGCCCCGAGCAGATCCACTACATCCTCGACCACGCCGGTGCCCGGGTGTTCGTCGTCGACGGGGAGGAGCAGCTCGACAAGGCGCTGGAGATTCGCTCGCGGCTGCCTCTGCTCGAACACATCGTCGTGATGGACCCAGAGGGGCTACGCACGTTCCAGGACCCCATGGTGTTGATGTGGGATCAATTCCTCAGGCTCGGTGAGGATCACGCGCGTCGGCACCCGCTGGCGGTCGACGAGCGGATGGCGGCGATCCGACCGGAAGAGATGGCCGTCCTGATTTACACGTCTGGGACGACCGGTCCCCCCAAGGGCGCGATGCTCACGCATGCGAATATCGTGGCATCCACCGAGTCGCTTGCCGACGGCATCCGTCTCCGGCCCGAAGACGAAGTGCTCTCGTACCTCCCGCTGTGTCACATCGCGGAGCGGCAGTTCTCGGTCTTCTTGCCCATCCGTCATGGGTACACTGTCAACTTCATCGAGAACACCGACACCGTGATGGAGAACCTGACGGAAGTGGCGCCGACGGTCCTGTTCGGCGTGCCGCGTATCTGGGAGCGGCTCTATTCGGCGGTGACGCTCCGCGTGCAGGACAACGACATCGCGAAGCGCTGGGCGTACGGGCTGACGATCGGGTTCTCGCGGTGGGCCCTTCGCCGGCGGTTGGCAGGGCGGAGGGTGCCGCTGGTCGTCGCGGCGGCGCTCCGTACGGCCGACGCCCTTGTGCTGCTTCCCCTGCGGCGGCGTCTGGGTCTGCACCGCACCCGTGTCGTCATCTCGTCCGCGGCGCCGATCGCCCCGGCCTTACTCGAGTATTTCATGGCGCTGGGGGTGCCCATCCTCGAGCTGTACGGGCAGACCGAGTGCTCGGGTCCCATCTCCTCGAACCAGACCGACGCCATTAGGCTCGGCACCGTCGGACGGGCGATGCAGGGCATCGAGGTTCGCCTGGCCCCCGACGGTGAGATCCTGGTGCGCGGCGCGAACGTCTTCGCGGGTTACTTCCGCGAGCCCGAGGCCACCACCGCCGCCCTGCAGGGCGGCTGGATGCACACCGGTGACGTCGGCGAGTTCGACCACGATGGGTTTTTGAAGATCACCGACCGCAGGAAGGATCTCTTCATCACCGCCGGCGGCAAGAACATCGCGCCGCAGTACATCGAGAACAAGCTCAAGGCGAGTCTTTATATCAACGACGCGGTCGCCATCGGTGACGGGCGCCGGTATCTGGTGGCCCTCGTCGTGATCGACGAAGAAAACGTGACGAAGTGGGCGCAGGACCGCCGGCTGCCGTTTACGACCTACACGGATCTGGCCGCCCGCCCCGAAGTGCGCGACCTGATCGACGGCGAGGTGCGGGCGGTGAACAAGACACTGTCCTCACCAGAGCAGATCAAGAAATTCGCGATCCTCCCCAAGCGCCTCTATATGGAGGACGGCGAAGTCACCCCCACCATGAAGGTGAAGCGGAAGGCGCTCATGGAGAAGTACGCGGACGTGATCACCGGGCTGTATCGCGAGTAACCCCTCATGCGGTGGATAGCCGATATTGTGGTCGTTGTACTGGCACTGGCGTTTCTCTCCGGTGCCACCGGCCTCGCGCAGGAAAACGACGACCTGATCGTCCCCGGACAGCGCGTCGGTCGCTGGCAGCTGGGCGTACCCTTCGATGTCCGCGGTCTGGGCCGCCAGGCGTGGCGGTGGGAAGGCAAGGGCCGCGACATCGCCTACTATGACGTCGCGTACTTCCCTTTGGCCCCGGGCTCTGGGCTCGAGCTGCGCACCTGCCGCAACGGCGGCACCAGTCTATCCATCCTGGCCATGCGCCAGCTGGATCAGCCGCGTGTCTCCGGCGATCCGCTTCGGTACGCGACCGCCCAGGGCATCCGCATCGGGTCCAACGAGCGCGAGATCCAACGGTTGTTGGGGCGGCCCCGCCTTACCCAGGCCCTGAAAGAGCGCCACGGCCGGCTGACGGTCTCCGTAACAAGCTACTCGTACACCGGACTGGAGATTCGCGTCAACAGGGCGGATCGCAAGGTCTTCGCCGTGGGGGCCACGCGGGCCAGCGCCTGGGACCTCTGCTATCAGGCAGCCTTTGGCGGCAAGGCGGCGACTCGCCGGGCGGAGTTGACCGTCGCGGGGCCGCAAGGTGTGCCGCTTCCCAAGACCCTCCGCCTCGTACCGCCGGGTCCGAACATCCCGCCGGCTCACGCGGCATACGCCGGAAAGTGGCTGGGGTCATGGGCCGGGCCGGCGGCCACCGGCGCACACGTCCTCGTCGTGGAGGAGATCACACCCGTGGCCGATGGACGCAGTCGGGTGGTGGCCGTCTGGGCATACACGTCCCCCGGTGCAGGCCGCGTCTGGGAGCGCATCACCGGGACGCTCGGGGCCGATCTCCAATTCAAGTTTGAGGGTGGATCGTACACGTACAAGATGCTGGCGGAGGGCGTGATCGAAACGATCTGGCGTGCGCCGCCCGGCGAAGAGATCTACGCGGTGATGCGCCGGATCAAGGAGTAGTTGCTTCTACGCCCACCGCCGGCGGATCTTGTATCGTCGGTAGCCCTTGATGGACTCATCCTGCACGGCGCCCAGGTACAACTCCTGGACGTTGGGGTCGGCCTGCATGCGGGCGCTCGTTCCCTCCAGCACGATCCGGCCGCTCTCCAACACGTAGCCGTAGTCGGCGACGCCCAGTGCCTGCCGGGCGTTCTGCTCGACCAGCAGGATGGCGGTCCCCGCGGCGTGGATCTCGCGGATGATTTGGAACACCTGGGCGACGATACGGGGCGCGAGCCCGAGCGACGGCTCGTCGAGGAGGAGCAGCCGGGGCCGGGCGACGAGCGCGCGCGCGATGGCCAGCATCTGCTGCTCGCCGCCCGACAGCGTGCCGGCCAGCTGCCGGCGCCGCTCACGCAGGATGGGGAAGCGGGCCTGCAGGGACTCGATGTCAGTTGCGAGGGCGGCATCGCGGCGGGCGTACGCCCCCAGACGCAGGTTCTCTTCGGTGGTGAGCTCCGGGAAGATGCCGCGGCCCTCGGGGATGTACGCTACGCCGAGGGCGGCAATATCCTCAGGGTCCCACCCGTTCACACGCCTGCCCAGCACGTCCACCGAGCCCTTCTCGGGCTGGTCGGAGATGAACCCCATGATGGTCTTGAGCAGGGTGCTCTTTCCGGCGCCGTTTGAGCCGAGGATCGTGACGACCTGCCCCGGAGCCACCTGCAGCGAGATCCCGCGCAGGACGGTCAGCCGGCCGTAATAGGCCGTCTCCACATTGCCGACAGTGAGCAGCGGCGCGCTCACGGCACGCTCTCTCCCAGATAGGCGCTGATCACGGTGGGATCGGCCTGGACCGCCTGTGGCGGCCCCTGCGCGATCTTGACCCCGTGGTCGAGCACCGCGATCCAGTCCGAGATGCCCATGACCAGCTTGAGGTCGTGCTCGACCAGCACGATCGTGATGCCCCACTCCTCGCGGATGTCCTTGATCCGGAAGACCAGGTCGGCCTTCTCTTCTGCCGTCATGCCCGACGACGGCTCGTCGAGCAGCAAGAGGATCGGCTCGGTCGCCAGCGCCCGTGCAATCTCCACCATCCGCTGCTGGCCGGTCGGAAGGTCACCGACGCGGCGCCGCCGCATGGCCTGCAGATCGAGGAAGTCGAGGATCTCCTCGACGCGACGCCGATGGCGGACCTCTTCCCGACGCCACCGCGGCGTCGACAGGGCCGCGTCGACCAGCGAGGTCCGCATGTGCAGGTGCCGCCCGAGGAGGACGTTGTCCAGGACGCTGGCCCCACGAAACAGCTCGATGTTTTGAAACGTCCGGGCGATGCCCCGCCGCGCGACGGCGTCCGGGCGTGCCGGCAGAGCCGCGTCCTGGAAGCGCATCGCCCCGGTGTCCGGGTGGTAGATGCCGCAGATGCAGTTGAAGAGCGTCGTTTTGCCGGCGCCGTTGGGACCGATGATCGAGACCAACTCACGCGCGCCGACGGCGAGGTCGACCGCATCGAGCGCGATGATCCCACCGAAGGCCATCGACACGCCTGCGATGTCGAGCAGGGGTCCGTTCATGACGCCCGCGCTCACGGTGCCCGCGCGCTCACGTGGGCGTGGGGAGATGGGGACCGGGCCACGTTGCGCCCGGTCCCCACCAGCGCTAGAACTTCGGGGAGTAGTTGTACCAGTCGGTCAGCCGCACGTACCGGCCGTTCTCGGCCTTGATCATGTAGAGTCGGGTCGTGCCCTGGTGTCGGTCCGGCGCAAACGTGACCGCCCGGACGACTTCACCGTCCCAGTTCTTGATGCTCTCCATGGCCGTGACAAACCGGTCCTTGGTGAGGTTGGGGCCGGTGCGCCGGAGACCCTCCAGGAATGCCTCGATGAACGCCACCCCGGCATTCGCGTTGAACGGGTTACGGGCCAGCGCCGGGACGGCGCGCGTGAGCGTGGCAAGGACGTTGTCGACCTTGGCGTCGCCCATGCCGGGCAGCGTGAGGTAGGCGCCGAGGTGCACGTTGTTCCAGGCCTCACCGGCCAGCGCGAACATCGCCGGGTCTGTCAGGGTGAATGAGGAGACCAGCGTCGGTCGGTAGCCCAGCTTGGCGAACTCGCGGACGATCAGCGCGCCATGGCGCGGCGTCGCATACAGGATCACCGTGTCGGCGCCGGACTCCTTTATCTTCTGGCCCTGGGCCGCCACCTCGGCGTCGGTGACTTCGTACGACACCTGGGCGACCAGCTTGGTACCCGGGGCCTTGGCGATGCCGCGCTTCACGCCCAGCAAGCCCTGCTGGCCGTAGAGGTCGTTCTGGTAGAAGACCGCGATGGTCTTGGTCTTGAGGTTCTGCGCGGCGTAGGTGGTCAGGTAGATACCTTCCTCGATATAGCTCGGGTACGTGGCAAAGATGTACTTCTTGCCGCGAAAGCCGGCCCAGATGTCGGTGCTGGCCAGCGGCGTGATCCAGATCGTCTGGGTCTCCACCACGTAGTCGCGGGCGGCGAACACGTTGGCCGTGCCCAGCGACGACGTCAGGGCAAACACCCCGTCGCGCTCGACCAGTTCCCGCGTATTGGCCACAGCGCGTGGCGGGAGATAGCCGTCGTCCTTCACGACGAGCCGGAACCGGCGGCCGTGGATGCCGCCCTGCTCGTTGATCAAGCGCAGCCAGACGTCCATGGCCGTGCTGATCGGGACACCCCAAAACGCCGCGGGCCCGGACGTGGGCATGGTGGTCCCCAGCACGATCTCCGTCGGCGTCACGCCGCGTTCCGCAGGCTGGCTCAGCGCAACCGTGGCCAGGGTCACGATCGCCACGACCACGAGCGCCAGTCGGCTGACCGTCCTCATGCAGACTCCTCCTCAGCTCTCGATCATTCGTGTGTAGTATCTAGTATCCGTCTAGACTCTCCGGTGGTACTCTCGGCCGAGCAGTCCTTCTGGTCGTACGAGCAAGACAAGAATAATGATCCCAAACGCCAGGGTCGTCTTGAACTTGAAGGAGACAAACCCCGCGAAGACGGTTTCGGCAACCCCCAGCAGGAATCCCCCAAGCACCGCCCCGGGCAGGCTGTCGATACCGCCGAGGACGGCCCCGGCGAACCCTTTCAGAAACGGGTCGAGCATCATGTAAGGGTCCAGGTAGACGACCGGTGCGAGCAGCACCCCGGCCGCCCCGCCCAGCGCCGAGGCCAGGCCCCAGGTGAGGGCATAGATCCGGCGGGCCGGGATGCCCAGCGCCTGGGCCGCGGCAGCGTTCTGGGCCACCGCCCGCATCGCCAGCCCAACGCGGGTGCGCTGGACGAGCACGTACATGAGGGCCATCAGCACGACACCGGCCACGATCGTGCCCAGGCTGATCTGGCTGATGACGACCCCGGCGAACTGCAGAACGGGAGCGTCAGAGAGGGGGAAGGGGAAACGTTGGGTTTCGTTGCCCCATATCAACTGCATGAGGCCGCTCAACAACAGCGCGAAACCCAGCGTAATCACGATCCGGCCGAGCAGCGTACTCTCCTTGGCCGGGCGGATGATGAAAAAGAAGAAGGCGGCGCCCAACGCCGCCGCCGCGGCCAGGCTGGCACCCACGGCAATCCCGAACGGCAGTCTCCGGACGAGCAGCGTGAGCGCGATAAACGTGGCGAACGTGGCGAGATCCCCGTGCGCGAAGTTCAGCACCCGGGAGCTCCGGTACAGCATTGCGATCCCGAGCGCGACGAGCGCGTAGAGGCTGCCCGTGGTGAGCCCGCCGACGACGTACTGCAGCAGCCGCATCACAGCGGCCACACCTTGAAGTACCGCTTGATGCGCACCCAGCGGCCGTACAGGCCCGTGGGCTCAATGGTCATCATCAAGATGACCACGCCGCCATAGATGATGGGTAACCACTGCCGGAACCCGCTGAGATAGTGGGGGAGCATGGTCAGCAGCGCGGCCCCGATGACCGCGCCGGAGACGGTGCCAAGCCCGCCGATGACGATCATGGCAAAGTAGGTGATGGATTCCAGGAACGTGAATGCCTGGGGCTCCAGGTGCCGCAGCGCCTGGGCGATGATCGCGCCCGCGATCCCGGCGTAGGCCGCGCTGATCGCGAACGACAGTGTCTTGTACCAGGTCAGGTTGACCCCGGTGACCTCGGCGGCGATGTCGCTGTCGCGTATCGCGACAAAGGCTCGCCCGATGTGCGAGCGGGCCAGGTTGTAGCCGATCCACGTGAGCAGCACGGCCGACCCGACCGCGACGTAGTAGAGCTGCTGCGTGTTCGAGAGTCCACCGACGCCCAACGAGAGCTGCGGGACCGGCAGGCCCATACGCCCGCCGGACAGTTCGGTCCAGTTGGTGAGCACCTGATACACCGCAATGCCGAACCCAAGGGTGGCCACCGTAAGGTACGGGCCGGTCAGGCGTAGCGCCGGCAGGCCGACGAGGAATCCGAAGAGGGCACTGATCAGCGCCGCGCCGCCCCAGGCCACCAGCCAGGGCAGCCCGAGCCGGGTCGTGAGGAGCCCGGAGGCGTAGGCGCCGATCGCCACGAAACCCGCGTGACCCAGCGAGATCAGACCGGTGTAGCCGACGAGAAGATTTAGCCCCACGGCCACCACGACGTTCGAAGCCATCAGGATGAGGACGAACAGGAGATAGCTCAGGCCGAGACGGGGCAGCGTGAAGGGAAACGTGGCGAGGGCGAGGAGCAGGACGGCCAGGGCGAACCATCCGGCCACGCCTTTGACCAGGAAGAGGTCGTCCTCGTACCGCTCCAGGAGGTCCGTGGCCACGGCGTCCTGGAGATTTCGTGTCGGCCGCGGACGTGCCCTGCAGACCAACCCCTATGCTATACTGAACTCGCCCTGTGCGGGCGGCCACGACGCCGTCTGACGGGGACGTTTGTGTCTATTTTGGGCCAAGGTTGTGCCTATGTCAGGCGAAGGGGCGGAGAACCGGTGATCGTCAACAACGTAAAACTCCTGGTCGGCGGTGTGCAGCTCCGAGACGGGGTTACTACCGTCACGGACATCCTCGGCAAGATGTTTGTGCGCGCCGGGCTGCACGTGCTGGCGATGGAGAAAGGCTACGCGTCGACGATCTATGGCGCCCATCAGTACGACCCGATGGTCATCTCTGACCGGCCTCCGCTCTCGTACGGTGACGATCAGTCGGACATCCTCGTCGCCCTGGAGTACGACACGAACCCCGACGCGCCGGTCCAGCCCAACCGCGACACCATCCTGCGGCACGGCAAGAACGTGCGCGATGGCGGCGTGTTGCTCTACGACAGCACAACCGGCGTCGTGGACACCGCCGACCTGGAGGCGCGCGGCATCAAGGTCTTCCCGCTGCCCGCCCGGCAGATTGCGCAGCGCGAGTTGAAGCGCGAGGTGGTCAAGAACACGGTGGTCACCGGTGCGCTGCTACGGGTGCTCGAGTTCGACATGGATTATGCACTCTTCGGCGCCTATCTGGACGAGCGGTTCGGGCGCAAGGGCAAGGAGATTGTCGAGCTCAACATGGAGGCCGTCCGGCGTGGGCGCGCCGTGATCGAGCAGATCCTGGCCGCCAACACGTGGGACGGCTGCAACTTCACGCTCGTCCCCCAGAAGGTGGATGGGGCCGACCTGCTCGTCAACGGCAACGATGCGCTCGGCATGGGGGCAATCCTGGCGGGCTGCCGCTACTACGCCGGGTACCCTATCACACCCGCGTCCGCCATCCTCGAATTCATGGAGCGGCACCTGCCCCGCTACGGCGGCCGCGCGCTGCAAGGCCAAAACGAGCGCGAGTCGATCCGTGCGGCGCTCGGGGCGGCGATCACCGGGGTCCGCAGCGCCATTGGGTCCTCGGGCCCCGGCATCTCGCTGAAGGTCGAGGAGTTCGGCGTGGCGGGCGTCGCCGAGGTGCCCCTCGTCATCATTGACACGCAGCGGGCGGGTCCGTCCACCGGCATGCCGACCAAACCTGAGCAGGGTGACCTCGCCATGTCCATTTTTTCCGGGCACGGCGAGATCCCACGGATCGTGCTGGCAGCCGGCACCGTCGAGGAGTGCTACACGCTCGCGTTTGAAGCATTCGACCTGGCGGACAAGTACCAATGCCCGGTGTTCCTGCTCAGCGACCTCACGCTGGCCGACGGCAGGAAGAACCTGCCGGAAAAGTACTTCACGGACAACCGCCGGCCGGTCGCGCGCCACGGTCTCGTCCGCGAGGCCGAGCTCAAGAACGACGGGTACCGGCGCTACACGCTCACCGAATCGGGGATCTCTCCACGGAACGTGCCGGGTGTTCCCGGCGGCATCTTCAAGATGAGCGGCTCGGAGCACGACGAAGCCGGAATGGTGACCACCGATCCGCCAAAGCGCAAGGCGATGTTCGAAAAGCGCATGCGCAAGATGCAGACCTACTTGAAGGAAGACGTGAAACCGCCGCAGGTGTTCGGGACCCCCGACGGCGTCCCGTTGTTGATCGGCTGGGGCTCGACCAAGCTGCCGCTGCTGGATGCTCAGGCCCGCCTGCGGGCCGAGGGTACGGAGACGTGCGTGCTGCACTTCACGCACCTGTGGCCGTTCCCAGTGCACCTGGTGCGGCCGCTGCTCCAGCGCGGCTCGACCGTCATCGTCGCCGAGCTAAACTACTCCGGCCAGCTGGCGGATCTGATCCAGCAAGAGTGCCTGATCGAGACACGCCGCATCCTGAAGTACAACGGCCGGCCGTACTACACGTCGGATATCGCCGGCGGTGTGCGCCAGCTGCTGGCCAACGGGACCCGCGTCGTCCGCGTGGGCGACCGCGCGCCGGCAGCCGTCCTCGAGACCGTCCCTGAGGGGGATTAGTCCGTGAGCGCGGTAGCTGCGAACGTCAAGATCTGGGAACAGAATGCGACACCCAAGCATCGCATCCAGTGGTGCCCTGGCTGCGGCGACTTCGGCGTCTTGGCCAGCCTCAAGATGGCCCTGACGCGGCTTGAACTCGTGCCGCACGAAGTGCTGCTGGTGGGCGGTATCGGCTGCTCCGGGCAGATCCGCAACTACCTGAACGGCAACGGCTTTCACGGGACGCACGGCGGCGCGCTGGCCTACGCTCTGGGCGCGAAGATGGCGAACCCCGACCTGACCGTCATCACGCTTGCCGGCGACGGCGACACGCTCGCGATCGGGATCGAGAACTTCGTTCACGTCTGCCGGCGCGATCCGCAGGTGACGCTGATCATCATGAACAATGGCGTCTACGGGCTGACAAAAGGACAGGACTCCCCCACGGCCGGCCTCGGCCAGCCCCATGAGGAGTACACCGAGGAGCACCCGCCGTTTGTGGATCCCCTGCGGCTCGCGCTGACCTGCGGCGCGTCGTTTATTGCCCAGTCGTTTTCAGGCGACCCCAAGCATTCCGCGGAGATCTACGCGGAAGCCTTCCGGCACCCCGGCTTCGCCGTGGTGGACGACTTCTCGCCGTGCGTGACCTACAACAAGTTCAACTCCTACGACTGGTACAAGGAGCACGCGGAACACGTTCCGGCGGGCCACGACGCGACCAGCAAGACCGCTGCCTGGGCGCTGCTCGACGACTTCGACCGCCGGGGCAAGCTGCCGCTCGGCGTCGTCTACCGGGACGAGCGTCGCCGGAAGGCCCACACGCGGCTGCCGATCTGGGACGAGGAGCTGGCCAAGGTCGACCCGGCACCGATGTTCAAGTTGTTCAAGTAGACGAGTTCGCGCGCTCTTCCTCTACCAGGACGCGGCGGAGCACCTTACCGATCAACGTCTTGGGCAGGCTATCGCGGAACTCGATGGCCGCCGGCACCTTGTACGGGGCCAGGCGCTCGCGACAGTAAGACAGCAACTCCTCGGCCGTCGCCTGGGCGCCCGGGCGCAGCGTGACGAACGCCTTCCCCACTTCTCCCCAGTGCGCATCGGGGACCCCGATCAGCGCCGCTTCGAGCACCGCGGGGTGGCTGTAGAGTACTTCTTCCACATCACGGGGATAGACGTTCAGGCCGCCGGTGATCAGCATCTCCTTCTTGCGATCCACGATGTAGAAGTAGCCGTCGTCGTCCATGCGGGCGACGTCGCCGGTGTACAACCAGCCGTTCCGCAGCGCGCTGGCGGTCTCCTCAGGACGGTTCCAGTAGCCGGCCATGACCTGCGGGCCGCGGAGGACGAGTTCCCCGATCTCACCAGGCGGCAGTACCCGGGTGCCGGTCTCGAGGTCCACGATGCGCGCGTCGGTATCCGGGACCGGGATCCCGATGCTGCCGGGTTTGCGGAGACCCCGCAGCGGCGTCGTGTGGGTGACCGGCGAGGCCTCGGTGAGCCCATAGCCTTCCAACAGGGTGACACCCGTTGCCCGCTCGAAGCGCGCCTGCACCTCCGCGGGCAGCGGTGCGGCACCACTGATGCAGGCGCGGATTGATCGGAGGTCGTAGCGGGCCACGCGTGGATGCGCGGCCAGGGCGTTGTAGAGTGTGGGGACGCCGCCGAACCGCTCGGGCCGGTAGCGGGCGACGGCCTTGAGCACGGCCTCGGCCTCGAAGCGCGGCAGCAGCACCATCCGGCCGCCGAGCAAGATGCTGCCGTTCATGATGACCGTCATCCCGTAAGAGTGGAAGAACGGCAGCACGCCAACCGTCGCGGTGCCCGCGGTGGGATTGGTGATCCATAGGGCGCTCTGGTACGCGTTGGCCACCAGGTTGCGATGTGTGAGCATCGCGCCTTTGGGTGCTCCCGTGGTGCCACCCGTGTACAGCAGCACCGCGACGTCTGCGGGGTTCTGCGCCGCCGGGGCCGTCAGCGGCGCGGCGCTTGCGACATCGGCGAACGCGTGCGTGGAGGCATCAACCCTGATCGCCGGCCATTCGCCGTGGCGGCGGGCACGCAGCGGGTAGAGTGTGCGGAGCAGCGGCGGGAAGAAGTCGTTGATCCGCGTGACGATGACGTGGGCTAGACGGCTGCCGGCGCGCGCGGCCTGCACGCGGCCGGCAAAGAGGTCGAGGGTGACCGCGGTCACCGCACCACAGTCGGCCATCTGCGCGGCGACTTCCCGCTCGACGTAGAGAGGGTTGAACGGCACCACGACCGCCCCCGCGCGCACGACGCCGTACCAGGCGATCACAAACTGGGGACAGTTCGGGAGGTGGAGGGACACTCGATCGCCCGGCTGCACGCCCAGCGCCTGGAGACCGCCCGCAAACCGGTCGGCCAGCTCACCCAGCCTGCGGTACGAGATCTCGCGGCCGAAGAACATGATGGCGGGACGATCAGGAAACTTCCGCGCCGTCTCCTCGAGCACGTGGTGGATCGGGCGGGCAGGGTACGTGATCGTGTGCGGTACACCAGGCTCATAGTGCCGCAGCCAGGGGCGGGTCTTGAGCATCGCTTGATCGATCATGTGCCCCGGCGCACCCACACGAGACGGAGCGCACGGTCGAGCCATCGGTCCGGAAGCGACCGTGTCAGGAACAGCGCGACGCCGGCCTGCCGGCCGATCGCGTACCGGGTCCTGGGCCGGCGAGCCGTGAGCGCGTGTTCGACGACCCGCGCCACCTGGTCGGGGGGAAGGCCGACGTCGGGAGCCTTCTCGGCATACCGGCGGACCCCGTCCATCGACGTGCCGTAGAGCTCCTCTGCTCGCCGTGGCAGGGTGCGCCGTATCTCGTCCGACCACGCGGCCGACTTGTGCCAGATCGGCGTTGCGATATTCCCCGGCTGGACGATCACGACCTCAATCCCCCATGGCGCCAGCTCCCGCCGCAACGTGTCGGTTAGGGCTTCCAGGGCAAACTTCGACGCGGCATAGGGACCGAGCAGCGCCGAGGCGATCCGGCCGCTGATCGACCCCATGTTGACGATGCGCCCGCGTCCTTGTCGCAGCAGCGGCAGGAACGCCTGTGTGACGGCGATCTGCCCGACGACGTTGACCTCGAGGCTCCTGCGCAGTTCATGGATGGGCACGAACTCCAGCGGCGCGGCGACCGCCACGCCCGCGTTGTTGACCAGACCGGCCAGGCCGATGGGCCCAACGGCGCTACTGACTCGATCGGCCGCAGCCGCGATCGATGAGGGATCGGTGACGTCCAGGAAGAGCGGGGTGAACCCGTCCGAGGCGCCGGCCTTGAGGGCGTCGCCGTCAGCCGTCTTGCGGATGCCGGCAAAGACCCGGAACCCTTTGCGATCGAGGTGGAGCGCGCAGGCCTGGCCGATGCCTGTGGAGGCGCCGGTGACAACCACCGCGCGACCGTCGCCGTTCACCATGGTTCCAGAACCCGCCCGGCCTTGGCGGCGTGGTTGACCTACGCGACGTACCTCCCGGCGTCGATCACGGCGCCCGCGATCTGCCGGGAGAGCGCCGCGGCATTCTGCGAAGGCACCTTGAGGAACCGGCGCAGGCCGGCGAGCATCGTGCGAAGGGTGTCGCCCTCTTCGGTGGCCGCCAGGATCCGGCGCGCATTCGCGTCGATGCGGGGCAGGGCCTCATCGAGGTGCAGCCGCACCATGGCCGCCTGCAGAGGGGCGGTGGCGCCGCCGCGCGCAGCGGTCTTTGCCGCGCGCAGGACCGCGCTCTCAGCCGCAAAGACGTCGATCGCCAGGTCGGCGATCCAGCCGAGGATTTCCTGCTGGTTCTCCAGGTCGGTCAGGTACTTCTGCGCCGCCGCACCTGAGGCGAACAGCGTCACCCGGCGGGCGCCCTCCACCAGGCGCCGCTCCTCGGCCATCGGTCCCAGCATCTCGCCGTTCCCGCCGGCCGCGGACGCGAGCATGTCCGCGGCGACTCTCTGCGCGGCCCCCAGCAGATCCAGCCGGCCCTTGAGCGCCCGGCGAAACAGCATCGCCGGGATGAGCAGTCGGTTGATCTCGTTCGTGCCCTCGAAGAGTCGGTTGATGCGGGCGTCGCGGTAGGCCCGCGCTGCTGGATACTCCTCGATGAACCCGTAGCCGCCGTGGATCTGCACCATCTCGTCCACGACGAAGTCCAGCACCTCAGAGGCGAAGACCTTGTTGATCGAGCACTCGATCGCGTACTCTTCGAGCGCGGTGATGACCTGCGCCGTATCCTGGTGGGCCGCCCCCAGGGCTTCGCTGATCAGTCCGCCGGAGCGGTAGACCATGCTCTCGGCCACAAAGATGGCCGTGGCCATCCGCGCTAGTTTCTGCTTGATGAGTCCGAACTCCACCAATGACTTGCCGAACTGCTTGCGCTCCTTCGCGTAGGCGACCGTTTGGCGCAGGGCGCTCCGCGATCCGCCGGTCACCCCCGCCGCCAGGCTGAAGCGGCCCATGTTGAGGATGTTGAAGGCGATCTTGTGCCCCTGGCCGATTTCACCGAGCAGGTTCTCAGCGGGGACCTTGACGTTGTCGTAGATCACCGAGGCGGTGGATGAGCCCTTGATACCCATCTTGTGTTCCTCGGGGCCGATCGAGACACCCGGCATGCCCCGCTCGACAATGAATGCCGAGTGCTTCTCGCCGTCGACCTTGGCGTAGGTGATGAAGAGATCGGCGAAGGAGGCGTTGCTGATGAACTGCTTGGTGCCGTTGAGGATGAAGAGGGTACCGTCGGCGCTGCGTGTGGCGCGCGTGCGGATCGACATCGCATCAGAGCCGGAAGTCGGCTCGGTGAGCGCGTAGGCAGCAATCAACTCCCCCGCGCACAGCTTGGGTACGTACGTGCGCTTCTGCGCGTCGGTACCAAAGAACAGGATTGGCAGCGTTCCGATCCCGATGTGGGCCCCGATCGATACCGAGAACGACGACCCTGTGCCGATCGCGTCCTTGACGATGAGGCTCGTGACCTTGTCCAGACCCGCCCCGCCGTAGACTTCCGGGATGTCCACTCCCAGGAAGCCCAGATCCGCGGTCCGGCGGATGAGCCGTCGGGTGAGATCCCAGTCGTGCTGCTCGAGCTGTTTGAGGTGCGGCACAATCTCCTGCTCCACGAACTGCAGCACGGTCTTGTGGACCAGGCGCTGCTCCTCCGTCAGGTCCTCCGGGGTGAAGACCGCCTCTGGCGCCGTCGGGCCGAGCAGGAAGCTGCCGCCCGCTGTGGCGACTCTTGGTGCCGCCGTCTTGGCCTCCATGACGCTCCTCCCCTAGGCCAGCTCGAAGATGCCGGCTGCGCCTTGCCCGCCGCCGATGCACATCGTGACCATGCCGTAGCGCGCCTCACGGCGGCGCATCTCGCGCAGGAGCGTCGCCGTCAGCTTGGCGCCGGTGCAGCCCAGCGGGTGGCCGAGCGCGACCGCGCCGCCATTGACGTTCACGCGGTCGACGTCAAGGCCGGCCAGACGAATGACCGCGAGCGCCTGGGCGGCGAAGGCCTCGTTCAGCTCGATCACACCGACGTCGTCGAGCCGCAATCCGGCCTGCGCCAGCGCCTTCGGGATCGCTTTCACGGGACCGATGCCCATTTCCTCGGGCGCGACGCCCGCGACCGCAAACGCACGAAAGATCGCCAGGGGTTTGACGCCCAGCTGCTTCGCGCGGTCGGCCGACATAACGACCGCCGCGGCGGCGCCGTCGCTCGTCTGCGAGGAGTTGCCGGCGGTGATGACCCCATCCCGCGCGAAGACCGGCTTGAGTTTGGCCAGGCCGTCCAGGGTGGAGTCGCCGCGGATGCCCTCGTCGTGGGTCAGGGTGACCTCTTGACTGTTGGGCCGGCCGTTGTCGGTGGCCCACCGGATGGTCTTCACGGGGACGATCTCATCGTCGAACCGGCCGGCCTGCTGCGCCGCCATCGCGTTGCGGTGGCTGCGCAGGGCAAACCGATCCTGGTCCTCGCGAGAGATGTCGTACCGCTTCGACACGATTTCGGCCGTGAGGCCCATCGTGAGATAGACGTCGGGCCAGTGCTCGGACAGGTACGGGTTGGGGGCGTATTTGTTGCCACTCATCGGCACCAGGCTCATGCTCTCGGTGCCGCCGGCCACAACGACCTCATGCTGCCCGGCGATGATCTGTTGGGCCGCGATCGCGATCGCCTGCAGGCCGGAGGAGCAGAAGCGGTTGATCGTCATGCCGGCGGTGCTGACCGGCAGCCCCGCGCGCAGTGCCACGACGCGGGCCATGTTCAGACCCTGCTCGGCTTCGGGGAGCGCGCACCCGAGGATGCAGTCCTCGACGTCTTGTGGATCCAGACCCGGGACACGCCGCACGGCCTCACGAACCACGAGTGCCCCCAACTCATCTGGGCGGGTGTCCTTGAACGCGCCGCGCGGCGCCTTGCCGACAGCGGTGCGTACCGATGAGACGATGACGGCCTCGCGCATGGCGTGCGCTCCCTCTCGCGGGCGTTGCAGCCCGCGCCCGCCGGCTAGTTGCGCAGCGGCTTGCCGGTCTGCAGGAAGTGCCGGATGCGATCCTGGGTCGCCGATTCGCCCAGCAGGCTCAGAAACGCTTCGCGCTCCAGGTCCAGGAGGTATTCCTCCGAGACCCGGGTGCCTTCCGGCACAGCTCCCCCACACATGACATACCCCAGCTTCCTTGAGACTACCACATCGTGGTCGGTGATGTGCCCGCCGGTCCGCATGATGTACAAGACCGACTCGATGGCGGCATGGCCCCGCTGGCCGAGGACGCGAATGTGAGCCGGGGGCGCCGGCCGGTACTGGTTCCGGACGAGCGCCAGCGCCGCAGCCTTGGCGTCAGCCAGCAGCAGGTCGCGGTTCACCGTGATCCCGTCCCCGGGCCGCAGGAAGCCGAGCCGCCGTGCATCTTCGGCCGAGGTGGACACTTTCGCCATCGCAATCGTCTCGAAGCCCCACCGGAGCATAGGCAGCATGTCGGCCTGGGCATCGTCGGGAACGCGGTCGGCAATGCGTCGGGTCATCTCCATGGCGCCGCCGCCGGCGGGGATCAGACCCACGCCTGGTTCGACCTGTCCCATGTACAATTCGGCGGCGGCCTGGACATGCGGGCAGCACACGCAGAACTCCACGCCGCCGCCCAGCGCCATGCCAAAGGGGGCTGCCACCACAGGAATCGGAGAACGCCGAATGGCCATGGTCAGCCCTTGGAACTGCCGGATGGCCAACCCCAGGTCCTCCCAGTTGCCCTCTTGAGCTTCCATGAGCATGAGCATGATGTTGGCGCCGGCGCAGAAGTGCTCACCCTGGTTGCCGATGACCAGCGCGTCGAAGTCGGTCTTGACCCGCTCCAGGGCTCGGTACGCCATCCGGACCGTGTCCTCCCCGATGGCGTTGGCTTTGGAGTGGAACTCCAGGCACAGCACGCCGTCACCCATATCGATCAGGCTGGCGCCCGGATTTCGCTCGACGGTTCGGTCTTGTTGCTTGAGGTGGGCCAGCACCACCTGCTCGGCCGGGCCGGGCTCGGGTTGGTAGGTACCGGTCCGGAGGTCGAAGTACAGGCGTCCGGTGGTCTCTTCGCGATAGAAGGTCCCACCGCCGGTGCGGACTCGCTCGACAATCTCGGGCGGCGCGGTGCCCTGCGGGATGATCCGATCCAGCAAGCCGGCGCGCCCGAGGACATCCCACTGTTCGAACGGACCCTGCTCCCAGGCGAACCCCCAACGCATCGCGCGATCCACGTTGACGACGTCGTCACTGATCTCCGGGATGCGGCGCCCCGCATACAGCAGCACGGCGCCGTTCAGGCGCCGTACGAACTCTCCATACTTGTCCTGCATGGCGAACAGCGCCGCGGCCCGCTGCACGGGGTCCCCGGTCGCCTTGGCCGCCTCCAGCGCCGGGGTGGAGAGCCGCTTCCGCGGGCGATACTCGAAGGTGCGGTAGTCGAGAGCCAGGATCTCGCCGCCCTGCCGTTTGTAGAAGCCCCCGCCCGTTTTCTCGCCGAGCCATCCACGTTTGGCCATCTCCACCATGAAAACGGGCGGCCTGTATATCGCACGTTCTTCGTCGTGTGGTAGGTTTCTGTAGGAATTCTCCGCCACATGCAGGGAGGTGTCGAGGCCGACGAGGTCGCTGGTGCGAAATGTCGCGCTGCGCGGCCGTCCGGCGATCGGCCCGGTCAGCTCGTCCACCTCGTCGATCTCGAGGCCCAGCTCCACCATCAAGTGAATCACTTTGAGAAAGCCGAACGATCCGATGCGGTTGGCAATGAAGTTGGGCGTGTCTTTGCAGTAGACGACACCCTTCCCGAGCATGCGCTCGCCCCAGGCCGCGACCCGCTCGGTGACCCACCCCTCTGTCTCCGGGGTGGCGATGACCTCCAGCAGCTTCATGTAGCGCGGCGGGTTGAAGAAGTGCGTGCCGACGAAGTGGGCGCGAAACGCGGCACTCGTCTCGGCGGCGATCGCGCCGACCGGCAGGCCGCTCGTGTTGGTGCTGACGATCGTCCCCGGACGCCACTGCGCCTCGACCCGGGCGAGCAATGCGCGTTTGATCGCCAGGTCTTCGACCACGGCCTCGATGATCCAGTCGACGTCGCTCAGCCAGGTCAGGTGGTCGTCGAAGTTGCCGATCTGGATGAGCTCCGCCCGCGCCGGGCTGTAGAACGCCGCGGGCTGGGCCCGCCCCGCCCGATCCAGTCCGGCTCGGGCCAGGCGATTGCGGACTTCAGGACTCTGGAGGGTCAGCCCGCGCCGCCGCTCGTCGTCGGTCGGGTCGGACGGGACGATGTCCAGCAGCACCGTGGGCACACCCACGTTGGCCAGATGCGCGGCGATCGTGCTGCCCATGACCCCGGCCCCGAGCACCGCTGCCCTTGCCAGCCGACGGGTGCGCCGTTGAACAGAGAGGGAGGGCACTGCCATACGGTCACGCTCCGGACATCGGGCGGATTGTAGGCGGAGTATTCCTGATCTCGTTGAAATTTCCTATCGCGGCAGATCGAGTCTCTATGACGAACGCTGAGACCGAGCAATCACCGAGCGGCTTCGTCCAAAAGGGGCACGCCAAACTCCCTGGCGAGCTGCTCGGTTCGCGCGACCGAGTTGGGGACCCGCAAGGCCCTAAACAGGGCATGGGCCACGTTGAGATCCGTCGTGACCGCTCCTCGGTCTCCCTGGGCGTGAGCAACCGCGGCGAGGTCCAGACGGGTCCGTCCTATCTCGAATCGCGCTTGGATCGAGGAGAAGGTTTCGAGGGCATCTTTGAGACGAGCTTCTGCTTCTGCGAGTGTACCTCCCGCCTGGGCAATCCGGCCAAGGATTCGTTGAGCCACCCCGACCCCATACTTAAACTTCGTGTCCCTGGTGAGCTCCAACGCCCGGATCGCAAGGGTCTGCGCCTTCTCGCTCTCCCCGTTGAGGAGATAGGCTTCGGCCAGAAATGCCGTGAGAAGGCCGGCCTCCTGGTGGACTTGAAACTGGCCGAACTGCTGGACCGCCTGCTCCAACAGCGGGATCGCCTGGACCAGATCTCCTTTCAGTAGATACGCGTAGCCCAAGTACGCCATGGCAAAAGCAGCATTGTACGGATGCGACGAGATCTCCAGGCCTCGCCGACACGCCTCGATTCCCGCCTCACATTCTCCTCTCAATGCATAAATTAGCCCTGTCCACACGGCAGGGCTCTGAACGCGGGGATCCTTGATGGCTTCACCAATGGCGTGGGCCCGCGTCAGTGCCTCCAGGGCCCGTTCAAAGTCTCCCGCAAGAACATGATTGACCGCGACGGCCCAATAGGCCTGACCCAGCCACGAAGGCTCATCGGTTCGCTCCAGCAAAGTTATGGCCTCTCGGCCGTGCTCGATTCCGTCATAGAACTGCCCGGAATAGAATCCTTCGAGCGCCAGCACATAATGGGCCTTACCCATCGTGGCTTTGTCACCGCATCGCCCAGCCTCTTCAAGGGTTTGGTGGGCGCTCTGCGCCGTCCGATCTCGATCACCCAGGATGGTATACATGTGGGCCAGCAAGAGGTGATAGCGACCGGCGATCAAGTCGTTCTGGAGCTGCTCGACCCGCTTCCGGTGGCGTAGGAGGAGATCCAGTGCCTCTCGGAAGCGACCAAGGCGCGAGAGGGAGCGGGCAAGGCGGGGAACGATGTCCAGGATCCGAGCGTCTCGCTCCCCGGGAGGCAGCCGCTCCGCATGAACGAGGGCCTCCTGGAGGGCCATGACGGCCTCTGCATGCGCATAGGCCCGGGCCGCGCCCCGTGCAAAGCGACTCAGGTACTCGACGGCGTTGGCGGCTTTCATGCTCTTGGAGTAGTGGTACGCCAGGCGGTCGTAGACTTGCTCAAGTCGATCCGCGTAGAGAGCCTCCAGGGCCCGACCTGCGGCCGCATGGAGGGCTTGGCGGTGGGGGATCAGGAGGCTCTCATAGGCCACGTCCTGCGTCAAGGAGTGTTTGAACAGAAATGTCGCCTCCTCGGTCCCGCCCAGCTCTGAGAGAAACTCCAGTCTCTTGAGTTCTCGGAGGTGTGGGTCAACGAGGCCAGGCCCTTCCCAGACCGCCTCCAACAGCCTCGCGGGAATCCTCCGTCCCAGGACCGAAGCCGTCTGCAGGACCCGCTTCGTGTCTTCATGCAACCGGTCTATCCGCGCCATCAAGACCCCCTGGACCGTGTCAGGAATCTCTATCACGGGACCCGAGTCTCCGTGCTCCACCACGGCCCTGGTCAACTCTTCCAAGAAGAAGGGATTCCCTTCCGCCTTCTCGAGGATGGCCTGCGCGAGTGGCCCGGGGACGTGCGTCTGGACCGCCGAGTGCACGACGGTGAGACTATCCTGGGGCAAGAGGGGGCGAAGAGCAATCTGGGTGGCATACGACTTCTCGATCCAGGGCGGCCGATACCCCGCTCGGTATGTCGAGAGGAACAGGATCGGCGCGTCGACGAGGCTTTCGAACAGTGACGCCAAGCAGTCTTCGGATGTCTTGTCTGTCCAGTGGAGGTCCTCGACCGCAAAGATGAGGGGCCGACGCCGACTGCCTTTGAGGCTCATCTCACGGATGGTTTCAACCGTGCGAGCCTGGACCGTCTCGGGGCTGAGAGTGGTCAGCTTCTCCGTCCCCTCCTGCACACCCAGGAGGTGGAGGAGACACGGCGCGCCCTCCTCGGGATCCATGCCCACCTCGTGGAGGGCGGACCGGACTTTCTGGCCGATGACGGTGGGAGGATCCGCTTCGGTGATTCCGCAGTTGTGGCGGATGATGTCCATCAGGGGGTGATAGGGGATAGCGCTGCCGTAGGATAGGCAACGCCCCTCGACGTACGTCACCGGCCTCCCGGTCAGTCTCAGGCGGAACTCGTAGAGCAGCCGGGATTTGCCTATGCCGGCTTCGCCGACAATCCCCATCACCTGGCCCTGGCCCTCCTCAACTCGGGCCAGCAGATCGTGCATGGCTCGCAGCTCGCGCTCCCGGCCCACGAACCGACTTAGCGATCGCTCCCCAAGCCCAACCAATGGGGAGCGCCGCGACCCGATCCCAAGGACCTTGTAGACCATGACCGATTCGGCCTTGCCCTTGACGTAGACCGATTGTCCCGGTGTGAGGTGAACATACCCCCCGCACCAGACGGCTGGTGGCTTCGCTGAGGAGGATCGTGCCGGCTTCAGCAATCTGCTGGAGGCGGGCAGCGAGGTTTGTCGTATCGCCTACTGCCGTATAGTCCATCTGGAGATTTTCCCCGATTTTCCCTACCACCACGGGCCCGGTGTTCAGCCCTATCCGGACGGCCAGTGCTTCACTGTGCGGAGGCCCGAGATCGCCGCGCCGCTCGCGTAGCGCGTGTTGGATCCTCAGAGCGGCGAGAACGGCCCGCCGGGCGTGATCTTCATAGGCCAGGGGAGCTCCAAACAGGGCCATGAATCCGTCACCGTGGAACTGGTTGACCACCCCCTCATAGCGGTGGACCTCTGTCAGGGCCAGCTCGAAGAAAAGGTTGATGAGGGTGTGCATCGACTCAGCTCCCAGGCGTTCGGCCAGTCCTGTGGAGTTGACGATGTCGGTGAAGAGGACGGTGACCTGTTTCCGCTCCCCTTCGAGAGCGCCCCGGGAGGTCAGGATCTTCTCGGCGAGGTGTTTGGGAGTGTAAGCCTCAGGAGAAGCAAACCGGGGCTGAGTAGCCGACTGAGCACCTACTGGGTGTGCGCACTCCGGACAGAACTTGGTAGACGCAAGCAGCAGGGTCCCACAACGGCCGCACGCCAAGGTCAGAGGGCTGGCGCACTCCAGACAAAATTTCGCCTGCGGAGGGTTTTCTTGCCCGCACCGGGGGCACTTCATGTCGACGTCTCCCGCGTCCTTGTCCGCTATTCGCCGGGCGGGCCCCGTCGCCCTGGCTGATGGGAACCGTGTCGCGTCCTTTCGCGGCTGGCGCCGCGTGACCGCGGAGACGTAAGATAGGGCGGGTGTTCACCCTGTGAGCGACGACACGATCACGCTAGGCTATGTCCGGGCGCCCATCAAGGTGCGCGCCGCGGTCATCTCGCTGGCGATCGGGGTGGCGATCCTCCTCCTGAAGTCCGCGGCGTACCTCCTGACCGGCTCGGTGGCGCTCCTCTCCGACGCCGCGGAGTCCGTCGTCAACGTCCTGGCCGCCAACATCGCGCTCATAAGTCTGATCGTCGCCTCCCGGCCGCCGGACGAGGGCCACCAGTACGGTCACGCCAAGGCCGAGTACGTCAGCAGCGCCATGGAAGGCGCGATGATCGGTGTCGCCGGCGGGGTCATCATCGTGACCGCCGTGGAGCGGCTACTCAATCCCCAGCCGCTGGCTCAGCTGCCGCTCGGTCTGGCCCTGCTGACGGTCGCGGCCGCCGCGAACCTGGTCGTCTCAAACTTCCTCCTGCGCATCTCGCGTCAGGGGAACTCCATCGCGCTCGAAGCCTCGGCCCGTCACCTGCGGTCGGACGTCATGACCTCGGCCGGTGTGTTCCTGGGCGTCGGGCTCGTGGCCGCGACAGGGTGGGCCCCGCTCGATCCGATCGCGGCGCTCCTCGTCGGCGGGAACATCTTCTGGCTCGGCGTGGGCTTGTTTCGGCGCTCGATCGAAGGGCTGATGGACGCGCGGCTGCCACCGGAGGAGGAAGCCAGGATCCGCGAGGTCTTCGAATCGCACGGCACCGACATCATCAACTATCATGCACTGCGGACGCGCCGCGCGGGCGCGGATCGGTATCTCGACGTGCACCTGGTGCTGCATCGTTCCTCGACGGTCGGCGAGGCCCATCAGCTCACCGATCACCTGGAACAGGATCTCGCGGCTGCCCTGCCCGGGGTAGACGTGCTGATCCACGTCGAGCCGTGCGAGCCCTCCTGCCCGCGCTGTGGCGCCACGCGCAAATCGGATCGCACGCGGACTCGGTGAGTCCGGGACGGCTGCGATGCCACAGGTCCTGATCCTGGGCGCCGGGTTTGGCGGGCTTTTTGCCGCGCTCGGCGCGTACCGCCGGCTCCGCCGCCGGGTGAGCCTGACACTCGTCGACCGCAACGACCACTTCCTGTTCACGCCACTGCTCTATCAGGTCACGAGCGGCTCCCTGGCGCCCCAGCACGTGGCGCGTCCGCTGGCGCGTCTTCTGCCACGCGATATTCGGAGCGTGCGCGCGACTGTGACCGGCATCGATCTGGACGCTCGGCGTGTGGATACTGATGCGGGCGCGCTGTCGTACGATTTCCTGGTGCTCGCGCTCGGCGGTGTGCCGCACTTTCACGGGCTGGCGTCGATCGAGCGGCAGGCGTTGACGTTCAAGTCACTGCGTGACGCCCTGCGGCTCCGGTCCCACATCGAACAGCGGTTTGGCGAGGCCGAGCGTGACCCGTCGCGGGCGCCGGAGCTGTTGCGCACGATGGTGACGGGTGCGGGCTGTACCGGTGTGGAGCTGGCGGCCGAGCTGCACGACTGGATGCACGGACCGCTCCTGCGCCGGTTTCCGGGTGTCCGCCGCGACGCCGTCGGTGTGATCCTGGTTGAAGCTCTCGATCATCTGTTGTGCCCGATGGATCCGGTGCTGATGCGGGGAGCGCTGCGCAAGCTCCTGGCCCGCAGCATCGACGTCCGGCTCGCGCACCACGTGACGGATGCCGGTGCCGGCCTGGTGAAGATCCGCACGGGGAGCGAGGAAGTGCAGATGCCATGCGGCACGATCGTCTGGACCGCCGGTATCCGGCCGAATCCCGTCACCGCGCGTCTGCCGGTGGCGACCGGACCGGGAGGGCGAACCCCCGTAGATGAGTTGCTGCGGGTGCCCGGGCACCCCGAGGTGTTGGCAATCGGCGACGCGGCCCTCTGTCGGGAGCCCGACGGGCAGGCGGTGCCGGCGACAGCGCAGGCGGCCGTACAGCAGGCGGCCGCGGCTGGCGGTGTGCTGCAGGCGCTGGTCGACGGTGCGATCCCCAGTCCGTTCCGCTACAAGCGCAGGGGGGAAGTACTGGGGCTCGGCCGGCTGGGCGCGCTGGCGGAGGCCTTTGGGCTCAGGTTCATGGGCCTGCCCGCCTGGCTGATCGCGCGGACCGTTCATCTGGCTCGGTTGCCCGATTGGGGCGATCGGGCTGCGGTGGCGTGGGAGTCGGCGAAGGACCTGGTCGGGGTCACCGCCGACCGCGGTTCAGCGCCGCACTAGGCCCGAGGTAGGAGCCGAGGATGGCAGCGGGCACCATCGGGATCGACCTGGGCGGCACCAAGGTGGCGGCGGCGCTGGTCGACGCCGACGGACGCATCGTGGCCTCGCACGTCTTTCCAACGAACAGGGCGAAAGGTCCAGACGGGATTATCGATGATATCGTCGCTTGCGTGAAAGACAAACTGGGCGCTGCCAACGGCAGCGCCCAGGGCATTGGTATAGGCGTGCCGGGCCAGGTGGATGCCGACGGTGAAGTGGACTCCGCCATCAACCTGGGATGGCATCGCGTACCGCTGCGCGCAGCGCTCGAGCAGCGTCTGGGACTCCCTGTGGTCGTCACGAATGACGTTCGGGCGGCAACGTGGGGGGAGTGGGTCTACGGCGCCGGCCGCGGTATCGATGATCTCGTCACGCTGTTCGTCGGCACCGGCGTGGGAGGCGGCGTGGTCATCGGCGGCCGCCTGCTCGTGGGGTGCACAGGTGCTGCCGCCGAGCTCGGCCACGTGACCATCGTGACGGGAGGACGGAAGTGCCACTGCCCCAACAGTGGCTGTCTAGAGGCGTATGTCGGCGGGTGGGCCATCGCCGAGCAGGCCCGGGAGGCGGTCCTGCGAGACCGTGAGGCCGGGCGCCGGCTCACAACGCTTGCGGGCGGCCTCGAGAGGATCACGGCGGCGACGGTCGGTCAGGCCTACCACCAGAGCGATCCCTTGGCCGTTCACCTGGTGGAGCAGTTCAGCCAGCACCTGGCCGCGGGGATCGTCACCCTCGTGCATGCGTTCAACCCGTGCCTGATCATTTTCGGCGGCGGCGTCATAGACGGTCTGCCCGAGCTCGCCACGCTGGCAGAAGCCCCGGCGCGGGCCCGCGCGTTCAAGGCCTCGCTAGGCAGACTGCGCTTCGCCCGCGCGGCACTGGGCCGGCAGGCAGGCGTGATCGGCGCGGCGGCGATGGCCCGACTCACCGTCGGGTGACCGGTTTGATTGGCGGCCGTGGTTTACTCGGGCGCTTCTTCCTCCAATGGCACGTCGATCGCCGTCGGCAGGTTGGGCAAACGACCGGCGGGTAGTTTCGGGAAACGGGGTCTCCCCGGAGCCTTCGGGAAAGGCGCGGGCTTGCGCTGGACAGTACGGTCCAGTGACCGCTTCAGTGTGGATGCGCTCAAGGGTTGGCGCACTTGTCCCGCCGACACGCGCCGCGCCTCTCGCAATTTGACTCTTGGGAGGCGGGCTGCGCGCACGTCAGCACGTCTGGCGACGATGCGGTAGCCGCAGCGAAACACCTTGCCACCCTTGCCCTCATACCCTGGAACGACCGCGATCTCGAAGGACTGGGAAGTCCGCCTTTTGACATACAGCGGCGCCGGACCATAGCTGGTCAGGAACACCTGATAGTTCGATCGTCTGATGAGCGCGGCAAACCCCGCATCGAGCTTGACCTTGGCCGTGCCGCGAACGAGCCTGGCCTCGCCGAAGTCCTCGAAGTAGCTTTCCGGGCTCTCCAGACAATACAATGCGCGGTGAGAACCGTCGCGGTGGCGCACGACGGCTGATTTCGTGCCGCCCACGACGGAAAATGAGCCGTAGACGATGACGTTGCCGTCGAAGCGGCCGGCATAGCCCGACCGGGATCGCCCTTGAATGCCGTCGCCCGTGGTGGAGGCTCCCAGCACGCCCGCGCCGCCGGCTGAGAGACCAAAGACACCGATGGAAGCACCGGAACTCCCGGTCGAAAGCCCTTGAACGGCGTTCGTTGCTGAAACGCCGGCCACGCCAACTCCCGATGCGGCTCGCCCGAGCACTCCGTACATGCGCTCGGTCGAGCCAAGCACACCCGCCATCCCTTCGCCACTCGTTCCCTCGACCCCGATACTCGTGACCGATCTGCCAAACACGCCGGGCGATCGAACCGAGTCACCCTCTACTCCTATCGCATTGACGGACCTTCCGCGTACCCCCGTACCTTGAGTCGAATCGCCGGCCACGCCGATGCCCGAGGTCGAGGTGCCAAGCACTCCAGTGGCACGATTGGATTGGCCGGAGACACCAACTCCGGTGTCTGACGCGCCATTCACGCCGGTATTCTGAGCGCTCTCGCCGATCATACCAATCCCGGAGGTCGCCCTGCCGAAGACACCCACACCATTGGGGCAATCTCCGGCTACGCCGGTCGCCGTGTACAGGAGACGCCCATCATCAATTAACATGCCGCTCAACGCGCGCCCGACGACGCCGTGGGAGTTCGCGATACCCAAAACCCCGGTGTCGCTCGATAGGAGCGGTGGACCAAGCGCACCGGCGGCACCAATGACGCCCGTGGTGTCTCCCCTGACCTGGCCCATGATGCCGGCATGAAACTGATTTGGAGCGGCGGGGGAAAAGTTTTGGCCAAGAATGGCCGTATTAGCGGGTGGCGCTCCAGTCCGCATCACCCAAAACGAGTGACGTGGGTCGCCGAACGCGCTGCCGTTCGTAACGAGTAGCGTGGTGGAGTTCGCTCGATTGTTGTTGAGCCCGACCGCTAGAGGGTCGCCGTTCGCCATGGAGTGTACTCCCTTCGGTGAGGAGTTGTAGGGGACGCTAAGACTACGCGGGCTTTCCGCGCAGGCGGTGGCTTGTCCTCTCCCGAACATGGCCCCACCATGTTCGCCCGCAGGCTCTGGGGGAAGGATCCGACGCTCTGGTCGTCCGAGCCTGTTGCCGAGATCACCGATCGCCTCGGGTGGCTGCACCTGCCCGAGACGATGCCCGCGCAGGCGGACGAGCTGACCGCCTTCGCTCGCGAGGTGCGGGCTGCGGGAATGCGCCACGTCGCCCTCCTCGGCATGGGCGGGTCGAGCTTGGCTCCGGAGGTCTTCCAGCGCAGCTTCGGCAACGCGCCGGGGTACCCGGCGCTCATGGTGCTCGACAGCACGCATCCCGCGGCCGTGCGCGCGGCGGAAGCCGCGCTCGATCTGTCCCGTACGCTATTCGTGGTGTCGAGCAAGTCCGGGACGACCACCGAGACACTGTCGCTCTTCCGACACTTCTGGCAGCAGGTGGCAGCGATCTCACCGCACCCCGGGACGCAGTTCGTCGCGATCACCGACCCAGAGACGCCGCTTGAGCGCCTGGCGACCGAACGAGCCTTTCGTCGGTGCTGGCTCGCCCCTCCCGACGTCGGCGGCCGGTACTCGGTGCTCACGGTCTTCGGGCTTGTGCCGGCCGCGCTCATCGGCGTGGACATCCGCACGCTGCTCGATCGGGCCCCGACGATGGCCCGCGCGTGCGGACCTGGTGTATCTTCGGACCGCAATCCCGGGTTGATCCTCGGTATAGCCATCGGGGAGGCGGCGCTGGCCGGGCGCGACAAGCTCACCCTCATCACCTCGTCCGCCCTGGCCGCACTGCCCTCGTGGATCGAGCAGCTCGTCGCGGAGAGCACAGGCAAGGATGGCAAGGGCATCGTCCCGGTGTGCAGCGAGATGTCGGCGCCGCCGGACAGGTACGGCGGCGACCGATTCTTCGTCTACACGCGCATGCTCAGCGACGACCCACGCGACCTCGATCATGCGATGGAGGTTCTTGAGGCGCGCGGACATCCCGTCGCGCGCATCGAGGTCGCGGACCCCGCGGATCTTGGCGCGGAGTTCTTCCGGTGGGAGGTGGCGGTGGCGGCGACGGGCGCGGTGCTCGGCATCCACCCATTCAATCAGCCCGATGTGCAGCTCGCGAAGGATCTGGCGACTCGTGCCATGGACGCTTTCGGCGCGGTGGCCGGTGCACCGTCGGTCGAGCACCCTGAGGCATCGCTGCAGGACCCCGATGCGCTGGCGCGGGCGCTTGACGCCTGGATGGCGGGAGTGCGACCGGGTGACTATGTTGCAGTGCAGGCCTACCTGGCGCCCACGCCCCAGACCACTTCAGCCCTCCAGCAGTTCCGCGATAGCATCGGCGAGCGGCGGCGTGTGGCCACCACGCTGGGCTACGGACCCCGCTTCCTGCATTCGACCGGGCAGCTCCACAAAGGCGGACCCGGCACCGGCGTGTTCCTGCAACTCGTGGACGATCCCGGCGCGGCCGGAGACCTGCCGGTTCCGGAGACGCGCTACACGTTCGGCGCGCTTATCCGCGCGCAGGCGCTCGGCGACCTGCAGGCGCTGAGGCAGCGCGACCGGCGAGTGTTGCGGGTAGACCTCGGCGCGGACGCTCAGAGGGGACTGCAGCGGCTGATGGAGACTATGCGTTCCTTAACCTGATTGGTAGAAGCCTCGGCGTTTTCTCTGCGTACTCTTGATACCCTCTGCCGAACCGGTCGGCTAGGTATTTGTCCTCTTGCACCGACAGCCGATAGTACAGCCACATGAGTACTGGCCATATAGCAAGGCCAGGGATCGTCGGCCAATGCACGAGCCAACCGGCGGTCACGAGAAGGATTCCCAGGTACTGCGGATGGCGCAGGTATCGGTAGATGCCCCCTGTCGCAAGCTGATTCTTCGCGTGATAGACTTCCCGCCACCCCAAAACGATGAGCAAGACACCAACAAAGGTGATCAGAGAGCCGAGCGGCATGCCGATCTTGTACATGTAGAGCATGAATCGTGTCTCAAAGAACGTCAGACCGAGGAGACCCGAAAGGAAATAGGCAGTCAATGGGAACCCGAACATCTCGGCGAAGAGCGAGACAACAAAAGCCGCGTAGATCCCGTGGGATCTCCAGTCCTGCTTCAACCTCACAGGGATGAGAGCCAGAAACGCGACGAAAAGTGCGACGGAGCCCACGACCAGATCCCAACGACCCCGATCGATCGTCAACAGATCGCGGCTGATTTTTCCTGACGTGAGCACCATCACCGAGTGACCTACGCCGATGAAGAGGAAGACCATCACCACAGCTGCCCCGATGAGTGCGGCGGTGGTCGGAAGCCCACGGATCTTTGCCCTTTGACGGGACCACATGTTTTTACCTCCCACCGGGAGGCGAAATCCGCAGCGGAGCGTTGAAGTCGTAGTTGTGCGACAGCATGTGATGCCCGGGCGCGGCCATTGCTTCACGGACGATCAGGCCGGTCCTCTCGTCGATCCAGACGGCGTACCGGGCTTTGGCTCCCGCCGATTTAAGGATGAACACGATAGTCTGGGCCGGAGAGTCGTTTAGTACCTCGCGCGGACCGAAGAGTACGCCCTCGGATTTCTCCGCGAAGGTGTAGTTAGGGAATCGGAACCGTATATCCATGAGTTCCGGGCGCCATACGCCTCTTTCGCTAAAGAACCGCTTCTCGCCGATGAACACCCCCTGCATGCCGCCGATTACTTCAAACCGCATCGCCTCAGGCGCTGCGAACTCTGAGAGAGTCGTGACGCTGTTACCCCGGCCGTCGGTCAGGTCCTGGCGCTGTCGCATGCTGCTCAGACGGTTCATGCTCTCGTCGGCGCGCTTGAGGGCAGCAAAGGCCGGCGGATGGGTCGGCGGCGTGGGAGGGTTACCGCGCTCCCAATCTGGCTCGGCGAGGAAGAAAATCCCTGCGTCTTCCTTCCCACGAGGCCGAACCACGACCTTCAACATCCAAGGACCGCGCGTCCCGAGGTATGCGCCTTTAAGGACGAAGCGGCCGTCGCCCAGTGCCTCGGCCTCCGCGCTGGCCGCCCCTAACTGTTCGAACATCGGTTGGAACGTGAACCGGACGCGCGCGTCGCGGACCGGCGCGCCTTCCCGATCCGCCAGCTTGAGCTCGAAGAGGTTCTCGCCAACCTGATACGGGTCGATGCGCAGACGCGCGGTAATGCCTGCCTGACGATCACGAACGGCTGGCCGAACGGGGTCAGGGCCTGGACCTGCCGGCTCGTGGGCAGGAGCACCAGGATCGCCGCTGCGAGCAAGACGGCAGACCCCAGGACGGCCTCAGAACGCACCAGCCGGAAGAAGCGCCGCTGTAGGGGCCAGGCGGCAGACGTGGTCGCCCCGGATGTTGCCGCGCCTGCCAGACGAGGGCGCAGCGACAACAGGTTCACCGCTGCCACCGCCAGCAGGGGAATCAACAGGAGCAGCTTGACGGCCAGGATGCGGCCATAGAGGGTGGCCCGGGCAGCGTTCACGCCCGGCACGTTGGCCCAGGTGGCGTACGCGCCAGTGAGTATCAGCACAGTCACTGATGTGAGCGCTAGGTTTGAGAAGCGCGGGACCAGAGCGCTGAGTATGGCGGCCCGCTCCTGCACTTCCGTTTGCCTCAGCCCGGGCACCAGCACCGTTGCGAGATATAGCAGCCCTCCCACCCAAAGCGCTGCGCTGGTCAGGTGCAGCCAATCGGCGACGAGGGGCAACAGAGACTGTGCGGCCGCCGCGTGGCCTGTGAGGGTAATCCCCAGCGGCAGGAGGCCCAGCAGCGCGAGGACCACGGCGGCCGGAGCCGACCGTCGCAGCAGCAGCAAGAGCATGAGCGGCACGGCCACCTTGAGCGCAAGCGACGTCCGCATGGGCTCGCCCGCGGCCATCTGGAAAAGAGAGGTAATGAAAGCTTCGCCAGCGGCCTTCCCAGCCTGCACCGTCTGGTAAGCTAGTTCGCCCCCCGATCCCAGGAGCACAGCAGCGGCACCAAGCCACGTCGAGGCAAGCCATCGGCGTTCGACGCTGCGAAACCACGACAACTCAGTTCCTGAGCGATCCGGCTCTAAGGCTTTGACGAGAAGGAACCGGTGGAGCAGAAAGCCACCGGCCAGCACCGCGGTGCCGAGGAACGTGAGCCAGCGCGCGGCTACTTCCCAGGGCGCAGGCCCGGGGGGCGCTCCGGCGCGCAGAGCAAACGCCCCCGGACGCAACGGACCGACCGTGATCGTGTAGACGCCTTCGTAGATGTGCTGGTCGACGATCGAAAGCGTCTTCCATGCCACGGTGTAGATGCCGGGGCCGGGCAGGCGGGTGGGGACGCGGACCTGGCGTTGATCCGAAGAGACGCGAGCCACGTCGAGGCGGACGGCCCGGCCTTCTTGGTCGAGCACCCTGATCTCGGTGCGGCGCAGGTCGATCGGTTCGGAGAAGGTCAGGACGAGAGACTCGGGCGGCTTCAAGACCAGGCGGTAGGCCGGCGGGTCGGAGCGCTCGAGAACGGCGTGCGCGGCGGCAGGCGCCGCTCCGGCTGCGACCGCGGTGGCAGTCAGAGCGAGCGTTGGGAGTTGATGGCGCAGGGACATCACGGCGCAGATCCGCGGACGCGAGCGATCCTATGGGACTACGATTTTGCCGCCGGCGACCAAGCGCTCACGGGTCCTGCCGCCGTCACGAGAGCGGTAGAGGTCGCCACCGTGCGTCGAAAAGTACAGTGTCTGCGGGTCGGTCGGATCCAGCGCGAGGTTCCCGACCGCGTCTCGCTCGCCGAGGAAGAAGCCAACAGCGACCCACTGCTTGCCTCCGTCCGCGCTGCGGATCAACCCGAGGTCGGGATGCACGACGTAAGCGTACAACACGCGCGGCTCCTTCGGATGCACGTCGACGGCCGTGACTGGCAAGCCAGAGAGCGACGAACTGTACAAGCGCCAGGAGATTCCGGCGTCTTCGCTGGCAAACAGTCCCCGGACGGTGCCAGCCAGCACGACATGCGCGCGTGCAGGGTGCGCGGCCAGCGCGAAGATACTCGGAAGACCTGCATCCCGGAGATACTCCCACCCTTTCCCGCCGTCCACGCTTCGGTACAGTCCAGGCCGTCCGGACACGTTTGCAGCCCACAGGCGTTTAGGATCTGCTCGGCTGATGGTCATAGCGTGAAAGTCAGCCAGGCCGGGAAGCGCCAGACCCTGCCAGGTCTGACCGCCGTCGCGGCTGAGCTCCACGCCAAGGGGATTCGGCCGGCGGTCCTTTGGCCCAGGGTGGCCGCTCGTCAGCAGGACGCTCGGCTCGACGGGGTGCGCGTTGAAGCCCATCATGTCGTATGTCTGCGGGCCGATGCGCCGCCACTGCGTTCCGCCCGTCACGCGAATCAGGCTGCCGTGTGTGCCGATCCAGAGGACATCCGGCCGGAATGGGTCGACGGCGAGGCCGTGGACGTGCTCGATGTCGCTGACGGCAACTTCGCGTGGCCCCGCGGTGGCGCCGGGACGCGAGAGGTACACGAAGGACACGCCAGCGAGTAGTACGATGACCGCAAGCCCGAGCAGCCACCAACGGGTGGGTGATGACTTCGGGCGTCCTCGCCGCCTCGCTCTGTTACCCTTCCCCATGGAGAACCTCCAGGCAGGCGGTCAACGACGCCGCATGGTCTCCAATCACGATCTTCCTACTATTGACCATAGTAGCACCCTCGTGCAAGATGTATATGAGGTCCACGGCTCATCTTCCTGTGTGAGGGAGGCATCCGAATGCCCGGCCTTTTGAGGTCTTATGTCGGCCGACGGTCAACGACGCACCTCGGGGAGAGGCGACCGTCGCTGCGCGACTCTCGGAGGTCGAGTTGCGAGGGGAGGAGATTGTCGTCACCGACTTGGAACCGGGCGGCATCGCGTAAAAGAGAACCGTGGGATCGACCTGTTTCGCTTCTAAACCCAGTGGTGGAGGGTGAATGGTGATGGCAAGGACGCATATGGGGGTGTGTATCGTCGGGCTCGGCGCCGCGGTCCTTGGCGCCCTGCTGCTTGGAGTCCCCTGGGGGAACATCCTGTTCATCGCGGCGCTACTCGCCTGCCCGGTCGCCATGTTCCTGGGGATGCGCCGGATGCCCGCCCACCGGGGCGGACGAGAAGGCTCAGGCGGGACACCTTCCTTGCCCGACCAGTTTGAGGACGATGATGCGCGAGAAACGCGACCGAGTCGATAGGCCTGTTATCAGCCTGTTTCGACCCGACCGTCCCGGGATCCGGAAGGCGCTCGGCGACCTCGAGGCCGACGTCATGGAGGTCGTGTGGGCCCGCCGGGCAGCCCAGGCAACGACCGTCCGCGACGTCTTCGAGGTCCTGTCGCGCCGGCGGCCCATTGCCTATACAACGGTCATGACGACGATGGCCCGACTCGCCCGGAAGAACCTCCTGCGCGTGGAGAAGCTGGGCGCGCCTTATGTTTACTCGCCAGCGCTCAGCGGCGACGAGTTCGTCTCTCGCGTGGTAGACCGTGTCCTCGAGAGCCTGCTCGTTGGTTTCAGCGAGAACACGGTGGGACGTCTGCGAGCTCGTGTTGACCCTGCGGTCGTGGAGCGCGCCAGGCGTCTGCTCGATGAGATCGCGCGCCGCCGCAAGGCCGAGGAGCCCGAGTAGTGCACGCGCTGTTGGTGCTTTCCAGCCTAATGCTTGTCGTTCTCGGTGGCTGCACGGCGCTGGCGGCGCTGAGACGCACGCAAGGTTGGCCGCGCCGTCGTCAAATGCAGCTGGCGGTGCTGGCGGCACCTGTCCTGGCCCTCGGGGTGGGTCTTTGGGCTCTTCACCACTTCAGCACGCGAACCTGTTTTCTCGGGACACCATCGTGGGACTACGTGAGCGGACGGGCGCTGCCGGTGGGCATGGCGGTCGTGGCGCTGGGTGGACTCGCGCTCGGCCTCGTTCGCATCGCTACCCTACAATTCGCCCTCGGCCGCCACGCGAGGTTGGCCGGATCACACGTTCAGGGAATCGCCGATCGCATGGCTGCCAACCTTCGGACCGTGAAACCGCGCGTCCTGATCGTTGGAATGCGCCGCCCCGTCGCTGTGACAGTGGGAACGAGGAGACCGACGATCTTGCTGTCGGACTGGATGCTCTCGCATCTCGATTCGAATGAGCTGGAGTCAGTGCTGGCTCACGAGATGGGACACGTCGCCCGCCGCGACGTTCTCGTGACCTGGCTGGCGACGGTCCTGCGTGACGCCTTTTTCTATCTCCCAACGAGCTGGGCGGTCTATCGGCAGTTCCAGTATGAGCGTGAACTGGTCTGTGACGACCTCGCAGTGAAAGCGACCGGTCGCCCGTTCGCCCTGGCGAGCGCGCTTGGAAAGGTTTGGCACCAGAACCTGCAAGGGCCGATCGTCGGATCCGCCCAGGCGCTTGCGGCATCCGACGAGATGATCGAGCGGCGGATTCACCGACTGCTGGCAACACCACAGGGCGAGGCGTCCACCCGCCACGGCTGGGTCAGCGTCCTGGGCCCGGGCCTGCAGTCGCTGCTGGGTCTCGCCACGCTTCTGGCCGCGAATGCAGTGGTCATGTTGACGCCCATGGGATGCGGGCCGGCCAGCGCAATCTGGAAAGTGTGATGCGCGACCTGGCGCTTGCGTGGTACGCTGTCCTGAACTCCCTGTATGTCGCGGTCTCGCAACCTTTCGGGGAATTCACCACGAGCGGCTCGCTGGTCACCGCTATTCTGCTCGGGATGCTCGGTGCCGCCAGCCCGTGCCAGCTGAGCACCAATGCCTCCTCGATCGCCTACCTCCTCGGACGGGTGTCACCCGGCGGGGCCCGATTTGTGGGGCCCACTACTGCTTATGTCGCCGGGAAGATGCTTGTCTATAGCAGTGCCGGGCTGGCGATGCTCCTCCTGGGGGAGGGGTTGCGGGCCGTCGCGATCCCAGCCGTCGTGGTTGCGCGAAAGATCCTGGGACCATTGATGATCGTGATCGGCCTGGCGATGCTCGGGGTCTGGCGGCCGCGGCTGGCGCTTGGGCACGCCGTGAGTCTCCAGTTGCGTCAGCGGATCGGAGGCTCGGGGTCCCTGAGCGCGTTCCTCCTGGGGATCGCGTTCTCGTTCGCGTTCTGCCCGACGCTGGCGTTGCTGTTCTTTGGCTACGTCGTCCCGATGGCGGTCGCCAGTCAGGCCGGGCCTCTCTACCCGGCCGCGTTCGCCCTTGGGACGACGTTCCCGCTGCTCCTGACAGCGGCGGTTGCCGCGGCGGGCTGGGACGCGGCATCGCTCGAGCCGCGTCTGGCGTCCTGGGAGCCGTGGTTGCGGAAGGCCGCCGCGGCCATCTTCCTGCTCGCCGGGCTGAACGACACCCTTCTCTACTGGCTCCTGTGAGCGCCAGGTTCCGGCTGATCCTTGGGACTCTTGCCTTCATCGGCGCCGCCGTGTTCATCGTTTATCTGGCTGCCAGCCGTTCCGTCCCCGCGCGGACTGACGCCCCGACGCCCCCCCTTCCCCTCCAGGCCCAACCGCTCCCGACCCCGCCGGGCCAGATCATCACCAGAGCTCTGGGGCAGGGTGCCCGGGCCCCTCGCTTTTCCGCGCCCCGGTTCGGCGGTGGGACGTTGGGCCTGGCGGACCTACGCGGCAAGGGCGTGGTCATGAACTTCTTCGCATCCTGGTGCGCGCCGTGCCGGGCTGAGGCGCGGGACCTCGACGCCATGTTCCGCAAGTACCGCGAGAGGGGGATCGTCTTCCTCGGCGTGAACATCGAGCAGGACACCTGGGACGATGCCCGGATGTTCTTACAGGAGTTCGACATCAGTTATCCCGCCGTCCGCGACCAGCACGCCGACATCGCCAGAAGCTATCAGTTGTTCGCACTGCCGACGACGTACTTCATCGACAAGGACGGCGTGATTGCGTCGAAGTTCGTCGGTCCCTTCTTGGGTCCCGCCGGACTGGAGCTACTTGAGCAGCGGATCGCAGCGATCGTGCCTTAGCAAGCCGCGACCGTTGCTGTCTGAGACGTAGCCTGGAGGAAGGCAGACGCGACGATTTCTCCCCAGGGTCGTCTTGCTCGGAAGCCTGGTGATCGTGCTGGGCTTTCTCGCCCTTGCGACCGTCCGCAGTAACAGGCCATCCTCTATTGCCGCCGCCCTGGCCCAGGGCCGCACGCCGGACGCTCCCGACTTTGTTCTTCCGAAACTGACTGAAGAAGGTCGCGTTGAACTTGCGTCCCTGCGGGGGAAGGTGGTGGTCGTGAACTTCTGGGCCTCGTGGTGTCCACCGTGCCGCTTCGAAGCACCGGCGCTGGAAGCCACCTGGCAGCGCTACCGCGATCGCGGCGTCGTCGTTGTCGGCATCAATGTTCAGGATCTGGTGCCGGAAGCCATGCGCTTTCTCAAAGAGACGAGGACCACATATCCGGTCGTCCGAGACCGGGACAACGCGACATACCGTGCCTATGGTGTCGTGGCGCTTCCAGAGACGTTCTTCATCGACCGAGGCGGCAAGATCGTGGAAAAGTTCCGAGGAGGCGTCAGTGACCCCCAGAAGTGGTTCGAGGCTGTCGAACGGACGCTCGAGCGACCTTAACTCCGCAGCCAGCGAAGCTCCGCGCTCTGCCGGACTGCTGGAGGAATCCCTCCAGTTGGCCTGAAATAACCCCGTCGTGCGAAGACCCGTGAGCCATAGGGAAAGTCCAGGTGCGCGGCGCCGAGCGTGCTCGTATGGTGCGCTCGCGAGTGTCCTATTGGTTGCCGTGCTCGCGCACTCGGCCCCCGCGGGCGTACACTTTAGCAATTCAATCGTCTGCTGCCGTTCGATGCTGAAGACCGATGCCTCTGTCTTCCTTATGAGTGTTCCGGCCGTCCCCATGCACTGGGCGCACGCGGTCTCCGACTTGAGCGCCGCTGCGCGCGCAGCACCCGGCACCGAAGCACGGTTCGATCCTTCCCCGCCGCTCGTCCGCCTGCTGGTTTAGACGCTACACCGTTCGGTCCGTTCGTTCCACCCGCCAGGAGATTTGCGACAGCTTATGTGAAGGAGTCGAACAACATGCTTCTCGGTGTCATTGTCATCCTTGCGGCACTTCTGAGGTTCGTGCTCCTTGGTTCTCAGAGCATCTGGCTGGACGAGGCCGCGAGTATCGCGCTCGCCCGAACCGATTGGGTCGAATTCTGGCAGCTCGTATCGAGTCGAGAAGGCAACATGGTGTTCTTCAACACTGTGTTACGCTACTGGATGCTCCTCGGAGACAGCGAAGTACTGCTCCGAAGTCTGTCCGCCGTGTTCTCGATTGCCACGGTACCGGTCCTCGCCGCCCTCGGAAGCCGCCTCTTCAACGCGCGAGTGGGCCTGGTCGGTGCTCTCCTCTTGAGCCTCAACGGCTACCACGTCAGGTATGCGCAGGAAGCTCGCAGCTACAGCCTGCTTGTCCTCCTGATCACCCTGTCCTCTGTGTTCTTCCTGAAGAGCCTCGAGCGGCCTTCTCGCGCGAATTGGGCGGCGTATATCGCAACCGGGGTACTGGCCGTCTACAGTCACCTCTTCGGAGCCCTAGTCTTGTTGTCCCACTGGGTCTCCATACTGGTGGTCCGGAAACGCGACGTTCCCTGGAAGGGACTGGTGGTCAGCTCCGCCTTGATCGGCGTCCTGGTGCTCCCTCTGGTGGTCCTCGTGGGAACCTCTGAAGTCGGTGAGCTCGGTGATTGGATACCGCGGCCGGGGATCTCGCACGTCTATCGAGTGTTCTACGGCCTCTCAGGTTCCGTCGTTGATGACGTGCCCTGGGCGCACCTGCTGCTCGGGGTGTATCTCGTGTCCGCCCTGGCAGGCGTGCTGCTAGCCGTGAGGCGGGGGTCTGCGGCGCCATCGATTTCAGGTGCGTGGCAGATCGGCTTCCTGGCCAGCTGGTTGCTCGTGCCGCTGGGGGTAGGTTTGATCGTTTCGGTCGTCAGGCCGATCTTCGTACCCCGCTTTTTCATCGTGAGTCTACCACCCCTCGTGCTGCTCGCGGCCGCCGGCATTTCCCGCATCCGTCCGCAACCGATGCTGCGGGTCGCGCTGCTGCTCGTCGTGGTACTCGCTGCCCGTGGAGTTATTCGGTATCACAGGGACTTTCAACAGGAAGACTGGAGGGCGGCGACGCGGTATGTTCTCGCCGAGGCGCAGCCCGGGGACGGCCTGATCTTCTACATTCCTTTGGGGCGCCTGCCCTTTGACTACTACGCGCGCGACGCGGGATCGGTACCAACCGTGCTCTATCCCTCGTCGCCGTGGATTCTGGAGGAACGACCCGGCACTCTGCCCACCGGGGTGCTGTCGGGTCCGCGCCGCGTGTGGTTCATTCCGCACCATGCTCGACTCACAAAGGAGCGCCAGGCGATTGTGGACGGCATCCAGGCAGCGCTGTCGGGGGTGTATCCTGTCGTCAGTGTCAAACGTTTCCCCGGGATGGAGGTGATCCTGTACCGTCGGTGAGGCGATGGACAGGAACCTCCGCGGAGAAAAACTTGCTGATGGAGGTATCGGTGACGTGACGGACTTCCGGTCGTGAAGACCCCTCCATCGCCATACGTACTCTCTCGGTTGATTGTGAGCGCGATGTATGTGGTCGTCGCAGCGGGGGCCTGGGACGTGTGGTGGCACGGGGCCGTTGGGCGTGATTCGTTCTGGGAACCGCCGCATGTCCTTCTCCAGGCCGGCGTGCTGGCAGCACTGGCCTCGGCGGTCTGGGGGTCGATCCGGTTCCGGGATCACCGGTGGAAACTTGTCGCGCTGGCGACGCTCGCCGTGCCGTTCTCAGCACCGTTCGATGAGCTGTGGCACCGCGCCTTCGGTGTCGAGAATCTCACGAGCCCGCTGGTCATCTGGAGCCCGCCGCATCTCTTGCTCGTGGGCGGGCTGATCGCCACGCTGGCGTTGATCCTGCCGGTCGTGCAAACGGACCCCGACGCCGTGGCTCGCGCGCTCTTTGGGAGTCTGGCCGGAGCCGCGCTTCTGCAGTTGTTGCTCTTTCTGGCGGTGCCGGTGGAGCCTCTGGGTCTGTATCGCCTGCTGGGATTCTGGGGGTGGCTGTTCCCGGCGCTCTCCTTTGCAGCCGTCTTGACCATCGTACGGGCATTGGCTCCTGCTGCGGGAGCAGCGACGATGACGGCCTTGTTCTACTTGGTTCTCGCCTCGATGTCGTTCGGGGAGCGGCTGGCCCCCGGAGTGACCGTCCCACCCCACGCGCATCCCCCCGGCTGGCTGGTGGCCTTCTCGTTCGGCGTCCCCGCCGTGATTTTCGATCTCGTCGGCCTGCGATGGCACCGGTCGGTGGTGGGCGCTGCAGTCGGCCTCCTGTCTGCCGGGATCCTCTTTGGTTTCTCTTCGGCCTTCCTGGAACTACCGTTTCGTTACGGCCCTTCGGCCGCCGTCGCGGCCATGGTATCCGGCATCGTGGGCGGCGCCCTTGGAGGCCTGCTGGCGCAGCGGATCCTCGGGGAGCGCGAGACCTCGAGAGGCGAGACGGTGTCTCCAGCCGCGCGGTAAGCTGACTTGGGCACGCTACCTCGGGTTCCCATTCTTCGGGCGACTCTCGTCATCACGATGGTCGTTTATGGAGTCTTGGGCTACGCGCTGTCTTCTCAGCCGCCCGACGTCCTGCCCGCACCTGTCTCTCGGGCCCTGGCGATGGTCCCGCTGTTGATCGCCCTGATCAACACCTCGGCGTTAGGATGCCTGCTCGCAGGATGGCGTGCCATCCGGAGGGGCGATGTCCAGGCGCATCGCATGCTGATGCTGGCCTCGGCGGCACTGATTTCCCTGTTCCTGGTTCTCTACGTGACTCGGGTAGCGCTGGCGGGCACGAAAGCGTTCCCCGGGCCTCCGGCGGTCCGCCTGTATGTCTACCTGCCCGTCCTCACCGTGCACATTGCATTGTCGATTCTGTCTGTGGCCCCGGTCGTGCACAATTTGCTCATCGGCCTGACATACGACGCCAGAGAGATTGCGCACACAAGCCACTCTAGGGTCGGTCGGATAGCCGTCACGCTGTGGTCGATCAGCCTGACGCTGGGCATCCTGGTGTACCTGATGCTCAACGTGTGGTACTGAATGCTTCACGGATCATCCGCCCGTGCCAATCGCTCGGAACAGGTACCCCCAGCGCACCGAGGACGGTCGCGCCAGTATCGTAGATTGTGACCAGACGGTCGATGACCGTTCCCCTCCGCACCCCGGCTCCAAACACCATCCAGGGGATCATCATGTCCTCAGCGCGATTCGTGCCGTGTGTTCGGCCGTGGCCTCCGTGATCGGCCGTGACGATCAGCAGCGATTGCTCGGCCAGACCGGTTTCTTCGAACGCCTGCAGGAACTGCTCGATCAGCGCCGGTACGCCGGCGACGACCGCGAGATACTCGGGGGTCATCCAGCCATAGCGGTGGCCGGCGTCGTCGGGGTCCGCGACGTGGACGAAGAGGAACGCCGGACGCTGTTCCCGCAAGTACCGCGCGGCATGCGCCACAACGGCGGCCTGCCTGAATCTGGGATACGCCAGGTACTGGACTACCAACCCCGGACCGGGGGGCGAGAGCATAAGCAGCTTCCTCTTATGGACGATCGCCGCCGCGCGGCCGCCGCTTCCAGTGACTTCAGTGAACACGGTCGTTCGTGTGAAGTACGCTTCGCCATCGCGCCAGTCGTTGAAGGTGACCCCGTGCCGCCACGGCGCCACACCGGAGAGCATGGAAGCGTGTGACGGGAGCGTCAGGCTGGGAGAGATGGTCTTCGCGGCGCGGGCCACGGCGGCCCGGCCGGCCAGGGCGGGCGGGAGGACCGTCGTGATCGCGTCGCTCCTCGCCCCATCGAGGCTCAACAGGACGATATGCCTCGCGTGCGGCAGTGACCCGGCTGCCAGAGGTGCCGGCAGCCATGAGACGGCCAGAGCGATGATGGCAAGCGCCAGGATCCGGACAACCGTCCGGCGACCGCCTTCTTGGGTGCAGAGTTCTTGCATTCCGTCCTCCGTGTGGGCTACAGTACGAGTGCACACTCATGCAATCGTGGCATCGGGGGTTCTCACCGTGATCGCAAAAGTCCTTCCGCGTCCAACGCGTGCCGAAGATACCTGCGAGACCTACCATGTCGATGAGGACAAGGTCCGAACCGTATTGGAGCAGATCGGTACCGACGACCGATTCGAGGCGGTGGCTCGCCTCTTTCAACTCTTCGCAGATCCCACACGAGCGAAGCTCCTGTTTGCGCTTGCGCAAGAGGAACTGTGTGTCTGTGACCTCGCGGCGATCGTTTCCAGGAGCCGCCCCGCCGTGTCCCACCAACTTCGGCTGCTTCGCGACTTGAAGCTCGTCAAGTACCGTCGGCAGGGTAAGATGGCATACTACTCGCTCGACGACGACCATGTGCGGCACCTGATCAAGGATGGTTTGAAGCATGCGCAGGGGTTCTGATCGGCGGCCTTTTTTGATGGGCTATCGATTCCATGAGTGCGCACTCTTAGATGCCAGAGGTGGTTTGCACTGAGTCGCGCAACCGCGGACGAAGCTCGGGACCACGATGTGGCTGCCTTTGAGGGACCCTGGTGGCAGTTTCCGGTGATGCGGGACGCGCTACGGGCCGGCGTCCTCGTCATCATGACGTTCGGCTTGTCGCACGTGGCGGGCATCAGGTGGATTGAACCGTTCGGGTACGTCCTCGCTATGTTCGTGGGGGCAAGCCACTTCGTGCGCGAGGGGATCCACGAGCTGGTGCACGAGCGTGAAGTGGGCATTGAAATCCTGATGGCCGCGGCGGCAGTCGGCGCCGCCCTCCTCGGACTGTGGGACGAGGCGGCGATCCTCGTCTTCCTCTATGCTGCGGCTGAAGCACTCGAAGAGTACGCCTACGCGCGCACCCGTTCCGCGATTCGCAGCCTCCTCGATCTGGCACCGAAGGAGGCGCACGTACTGCGAGAGGGTGCGGAGATCACGATCCCGGCCACCGATCTTGTCCCTGGAGACCGCTTCGTGGTGCGGCCGGGCGAGGGAATTCCTACCGACGGAATGGTCGAGGATGGTGCCTCGACGATTGACGAGTCCTCAGTCACCGGCGAATCGATGCCGGTGGAGAAGAGTCCAGGGAGCCAGGTCCTTGCCGGGACCATCAACAAGCAGGGCGGCCTGACCATCCGCGCGACCGCCTCGTTTGAGAACAACACCCTCTCCAAGATCATCCATCTCGTCGAGGAAGCGCACGAACGGAAGGGAAGGCTTCAGCACTTCTTCGAGCGTTTCAGTAGACGGTACTCGCCTGCCGTACTCGCAGGCGCGTTCCTCCTCGCGGTGGTTCCGCCTCTCTTTGGACAACCGTTCCTTCCGTGGGCAATTCGCGCAGTCGTCCTGCTGGTGGCCGCCGCCCCATGTGCCCTGGTCATGTCGACCCCTGTGGCGATCGCCGCCGGGATTGGGATTGCCGGCCGGCACGGGGTGCTCGTGAAGGGGGGCCTGCACCTCGAGAACCTGGGTCGAGTTCGCATAGTGGCGTTCGACAAGACCGGAACGCTCACGGAAGGAGTGCCAGAGGTTACGGATGTCATTCCGGTCAAAGGTACGGCCGAGAGCACGATCCTTGAGATCGCGGCGAGCGTGGAGCGCCTCTCTGAGCACCCGCTGGGCGAAGCCATCGTTCGGCGAGCCGGCCAGAAGGGGTTGACGGTTGAACCTGCTACCGCGAGTCAGGCCCTGACAGGTCGAGGGATCGAAGCCCGGCTCAACGGCGAGGTGGTCTTTGTCGGCAGCCCCGCGTTGTTTCGCGAGCGCCAGATGGCCCTGGATGCTGTTGAGGCGGACATCGAGGGACTCCAGGCTGAAGGCAAGACGGTTGTTGGGGTAGGCAAGGACAGCGCGCTGCTCGGTATCATTGCGCTCCGCGACCGGGTCCGGCCGAACGCCAGGGACGCCATCCGCGCACTCCATGGGGCAGGCGTGAAGGTCGCAATGTTGACAGGCGACAATGAGCGGACCGCCCGTGCCATCTGCAAAGAGCTGGGCCTGGATCACTTTCACGCGGACCTGAAGCCGGAAGACAAGGTCCGATATGTAGGGCGCATGGAGCGAGTGGCAGGACCCGTGGCCATGGTCGGCGATGGGATCAACGATGCCCCGGCTCTCGCCGCGGCCACGGTCGGAGTCGCGATGGGAGTCGCCGGAACGGACCTGGCGATCGAGACGGCCGACGTCGCGCTGATGGCGGACGACCTCCACAAGGTGGTCTACGCGATTCGCCTCGGGCGCGTCGTCCGGTCAATCAGCTTCCAAAACATCGTGTTCTCGTTGCTTGTCCTCAGCGTGCTCATCCCCAGCGCGCTCTTGGGAGCGATCACGGTCGTCATCGCGGTGGCCGTGCACGAAGCGAGCGAACTTCTTGCGGTTGCCAACGGCATGCGCGTGGCGCGCTTCACCACGTGAGGGGAGGAGGAGTCTCGCCAGCACGAGAAGATGCGCGTAATCGGGTTCAATATGCTCGGCGACACACGGCGCGACGTGCTCCATTCGGGCCTGAGAGGCGGGGAGGCGCAGACCTGATGAAGCAGATGCATGAGGCCGGGGTGTCTCATCCGCAGGCGCACCAGGTTGCTGCGCTCTCGAACCTGGCACACATCGTCGTCGGCGGGCTCTTTGCGGCCGTGAGCGTGCTCTCGGCATTGGAGACCGCTGGCGTGACGCGTGGCGGGTGGCGGTTTCTGTGGCCGGGGCTGTTGCTTGTGGCCGGGCTCTTCGTGCCGGTGTTCATTCTTTGGGCGGCGCGCGCGCATGGCGTATCCGTGAGGCACGTGGGGGCCGACCCGCTGCAGAGGCAGCACTTCGTGCTCTCGGCACTGGTCTTTGCCGGCGGCGTGGGCGAAGTACTGGCAGTGGCGCAGGTGGGATCGGCTGTGCTCCGATTCGTGTGGCCGACAGCACTGGTGATTGTCGGATATCTCTTTGTGGTACACAGGCAACATGGCACGTCTGATGCGGTGGCGAGGGCCGTCCGCGCGCACCGGATGCTGGGCGGTACGCTGATCCTGGCCGGGCTGGCTCACGGGATCGCCACGGCCACCCGCGCTGGCGCGGGGCTGGTCAATACGACCTGGACGGTCCTGCTCTTTCTGGCCGCGCTGCAGTTCCTGCGCTACCGTGAACCCGAAGGCGCCTACGCGTCTCCGGAGGCCCACAGGCACCACGGGCGGTGAGGGGGGCGTGCCCTGTGACGAAATCAGTCGTCGTCTACTCGCAGCCGGGCTGACTGTTCTGTGGCCGGGTGAAGGAGTTCCTTCACCAGAAGGGCGTGCAGTTCACCGAGAAGGACATCAGCGCCGATTCGCAGGTGTTGGATGAACTGATGGCGATGGGCTACTCGGCCACGCCGGTGACCGTCATTGACGGCGAGGCGGTCGTGGGATTCAATCGCGCGAGGCTGGAGGAGCTCCTTGGCTGATGCCGGCCTGGCGGCCTCTCCCGAACTCGACGAACTCAGGGACATTCTCCTGGCCACCAGGTCCATTGCTGTTGTAGGACTCTCGGACAAACCCCACCGGCCCAGCTACGAAGTCGCCGCCTACCTGCAAGGCCGGGGCTACCGGATCATTCCGGTCAACCCCACGATCGCCGAGGTTCTTGGAGAGAACGCGTACCCATCGCTCCGCGCCATCGCGGAGCGGATCGACGTCGTGGACATTTTCCGCCGGCCGGAGTTCGTCCCGGAGATCGTCGAAGACGCTATTGCCGTCGACGCGAAGGTCGTGTGGATGCAACTGGGCATCGTACACGAAGAGGCCGCCGCGCGCGCCAGGGCGGCCGGGCTGACCGTCGTGATGAACATGTGCATGGCGACAACGCACGACCGGTTGCGGTCCATGGGCCGTCTCTGACGCAGTCCTTCGGCAGACCGTCCAGAATCGTCCCGAATCGTCATAACCGTCATAACTGTCGCAACACCCGCCCAGAAACTCCTACAGACGCAGAATGAGGAAGTGGCACGCTTTCCAACAGGGCAGGAGCCCTGCCAGGCATCATGAATCTGGCGGTATGCGCCGCGGGCCGGCTATCGGCGAAGTCATCCCGCCTTTCGAAGCGCCGGATCAGCACGGGCGCGTCCAGTCGCTCGAGACCATCAGCGGACCGCGCGGGGTGGTGATCGCGTTCATCCGCTCCGCTGACTGGTGACCATATTGCAAAGCCCAACTCGTCGAGTTGGAACGATCAAAGGAAGCACTGGCCGCGCAGGGATTGAGTGTGTGCTCGATCAGTTATGATACCGTCGAGATTCTCCACGACTTCGCGGCGCGGCGAGCAATCACGTTTCCGTTGCTCGCCGACCCAGACTCCTTGATCATTCGGCGGTTTGGGCTCTTCAATGAGACCGTCGAGGCAGCCAGCCGCGACTACGGCATCCCGCACCCTGGCCTGCTCGTTGTCGACCCCGCCGGGGTCGTCCTGGAGCGGTTCTTCGAGGAGCGCTACTACAATCGGTTGACCATGCCGACGATGCTGAGTCGGTTGGGAGCGGGCTTCACCATCGATCGCCGCAGCGTGTCCCGCGAGCATGTACTGATCCATGCGGGAGCGGTCCAGGCGGCCGTCCACCCCGGGAACCGGTTCACGCTGTTTGTCGACGTCACACCACTCCACGGCGCACACATCTACGGCGCGACAATCGGCGGCGGATATCAGGCCCTCGAAGTGAGCGTCGATGCGCTGCCCTACGTGACTGTGCATCCTATCCGCTATCCCGACGCCGCGCCGCTGCGACTGCCGTGGACCGATGAGGTGCTCACCGGCTATGAGCGGCCGGCCCGCGTGGCGATCGACATCTCGCTGGGTACTCGCCAGGAGATGGCGGCGGTGTTGGAGGCGGAACGCGGATTGACGATCGCCGGGACGGTGCGCCTCCAGGCGTGCGATGACCGCCTGTGCTGGGCGCCGGAAGCCATCCCGGTGACCTGGCACCTGGACCTCGTTGCACCCGATCTCGAGCGCGCTCCGGTGCCCCTGCAGCACAAGCCAAAGGCCTAGCATAGGGAAGACGGCGACGCTGATGCCGCAGGCCGTCCCGATCATCGCGCTCGCCATGGCCGGCTCCGCGGTGAGCGCCTACGTCTGGTTCAAGCAGGTGACGACCGGGCCCGTGCTCTGCATCGGCCGGGGCTGCGCAACGGTGATCCGGAGCCGGTTCGGCCGCATGCTGGCGATCCCAAACGGGGTCTGGGGGACCGTCTACTTCGGCAGCGTCGGAGCGGCGGCGGTACTGGCCGCTCGGTACCCGGCGTGGGCCCCCTTGCTGGGCCCCTTCGATCTCGCGGTCTCCGTGATCGCGGCCGGCCTCCACGGCTACCTGACCTACCTCCAGGTGTTCGTCCTGCGGGCCGTGTGCAGCTGGTGTCTGGCGTCCGCCGTCTTGACCCTCGCGATCCTGCTCCTGCTCGTCGCCGGATAGCGCCCTTCCTACTCGCTTGACAACGCTGAACTCTGTTGACATAATTTAATCTAAACTAAATTAGTCTTCCCTAATAATTCCTGGGAGGGTCTCGATGCGTACTGTGTCACGCCGCGAGTTGTTTCGCACCGCCGCCGCGGGGGCCGTGGCGACCGCCGCCGCTGCGGTGGGATTCCGGGCCAACCCGTTGGGCCGCGAGGGGATCCCGGTGGCTCTGGGCGCCGCACCCGCGCCGGCACCCCCGGCCCCGCCACACGGAGGGCATGCGGACCTCCTCGGCGCGGTCGGCGAGGTCAACCCCAGGCGGGCGCCGATCGACCCGATGCGGTACGTGACACACTTCGACTGGGGCAAGGCGAGCCAGTTGCCCGGCGGCCGCACGCTGCGGGAGTACAAACTCGTGGCCACCGACCGTGAGGTGGAAGTCGCGCCGGGCGTCATGTTCCCGGCCTGGACGTACAACGGGCAGGTCCCGGGGCCGACGCTGCGGGCCCGCGAGGGGGACCGGCTGCGGATCCACTTCATCAACGCCGGCGCCCACCCGCACAACATCCACTTCCACGGTTTCCACGGCTCCGGGATGGACGGCATCGAGCCCATTGAGACCGGCAAGTCGTTCGTCTACGAGTTCGAAGCGGACCCCTTCGGCCTGCACCTCTACCACTGTCACGTCCAGCCGCTCAAGCGCCACATCCACAAGGGGCTCTACGGGACATTCATCATCGACCCGCCACAGGGGCGCGCGCCGGCCCGGGAGCTGGTCATGATGATGAACGCGTTCGACACCAACTTCGACGGGGAGAACGAGATGTACGCGGTCAACTCGATCCCGTTCGCCTACGCGAAGCACCCCATTCAGGTCAAGCAGGGCGAGCTGGTACGCGTCTATCTCGTCAACATCACCGAGTTCGACCCGATCAACTCGTTCCATCTCCACGCCAACTTCTTCGACGTCTACCGGACGGGCACGCGGCTGACCACCAACGAGTTCACCGACAACCTGATGCTCTGTCAGGCCGAGCGCGCGATCCTCGAGTTCCGCTACAAGCGGCCGGGCCGGTTCATGTTCCACGCCCACCAGAGCGAGTTCGTGGAGCTGGGCTGGATGAGCTTCTTCGAGGTCACCGCCAATGGCGCGACGTGAGGTGCCGCCGGCGCCGTCTTCTGGCGCTCGGCGGCTCATCCTCGCGGGGTTGATCCCCCTCGCGTTGCTGGCCGCGTTTGTGGTTCTGTTCCTCCGTTATGGGCCGCTCGGGGTATTTGAAGCCGCGTTTCCGCCGGTCGAGGAGCTGACGATCGAAAGGGTGACGCTCCGACCGGGTGAAATGATCGTGACGGTCACCAACGGCGGGCCACAGGAGGTCACGGTGGCCCAGGTCCTGGTGGACGATGCCTACTGGGCGCACGAGATCCGGCCCGACCGCACGATCCCGCGCCTGGGTCGGGCGACGATCACGATTCCCTACCCCTGGGTCGAGGGTGAGCCGCACGCGATCAAGCTGCTGACCAGCACCGGGCTGACGATCGAGCACGAGGTGGCGGTGGCCACCGAAACGCCCCAGGCCGATGCCCGTTACCTGCTCACCTTCACGATGCTGGGTATCTATGTCGGCGTGGTCCCCATCTTCGTTGGCCTGCTCTGGTTCCCGTTCCTGCGGCGTGTTGGGCGCCGCTGGCTGAACTTCTTCTTGAGTCTCACCGGCGGGCTCTTGGTGTTCCTCGGCGTCGACGCGCTGACCGAGGCGCTGGAACTGCGCGACCGGGTGCCCGGGGCCTTTCAGGGTACCGGGCTGGTGACGCTCGGCGTGGTGGGCACCATCCTGGCCATGACCGTGCTGGTGCGACGCACGACGGGCCGCGCCGGCGAGGGCGCCGGCCCGCGGCTCTTGCTCGCGTACCTGATCGCGCTGGGCATCGGGCTGCACAACCTGGGCGAAGGGCTGGCCATCGGGGCGGCCTACGCGATCGGCGAGATCGCTCTGGGCAGTTTCCTCGTGGTCGGCTTCATGCTGCACAACACGACCGAGGGACTGGGCATCGCCGCGCCGGTCGCCACCGACCGCCCGGCCTTCGCGCACTTCATCTGGCTGGGGCTGCTGGCCGGCGTGCCCACGATCTTCGGCGCCTGGATCGGCGGCTTTGTCTACTCGCCGGTGTTTGCCACGCTGTTCCTCGCGATTGGCGCCGGTGCCATCTTTCAGGTGGTCTACGAGCTCGGCCGGCTGGTGGTCCGGCAGTCAGGCGACGAGCTGATGACGGCGATGAACTTCGCGGGGTTCGCCGCCGGGCTGGTCATCATGTACGTTACCGGGCTGTTTGTCGCAGGATAGGAGGCACGGGATGCGAGGCATCATGACGCGAAGACACGTGAAGGCGGTCGCCAGACTCGGTCTGTTGGTTGGTCTGCTGGTTGTCGCGCTTGCGTTCGTGCTGCCAGGCCAGGGGGCGGGGCAGCCCGCCTCGGTGAGACGCACGATCTACATGGCGGCGGCCGAACCCAGGGGCGGCGCTGCGGTCGCCAGTGAGCCGTTCCCGACGGAGGCTTTGCCCCCGGGTCCCGGATACGTGTTGAGGAGACCCGACGAGACCGGACGCTGGGAGGTCTCGGCCTATTATTGGCAGCCGGGGTTCATCATGGCCCGCCAGGGTGAGGATCTCACGCTGGAGATTCTTGGGATCAACGGCGCCGAGCACCCAACGGTGATCGAGGGCATCAACGTGCCGCCGTTTACGGTCAGGCGCGGGCAAGTGACCAGGGTGAGCTTCCGCGCGCCCCGGCCGGGGTTCTACCCCATCGCATGCACGACGCACCTGCCTTCGATGGTAGGCTATTTAGTAGTGCTCCCGCAGCGGTAGGGCTCTCGGCGGTACAGGCGCGTCGGGGATTGTCGACGAGGGGATCGGATGCCGGCTCCGTTGTCGCAGGCGATCGAGGACTACCTGAAGGCCATCTACACGCTGGCCCAGCAGGAGCGGCCTGTCACGACGACCGGGCTGGCCCAGCACCTGGGCGTCGCGCCGGCGTCCGTCACCAACATGGTCAAACGCCTGGCGCGACTCCGCTTGCTGCGCCACACCCCGTATCACGGTGTGGAACTGATCGAAGCCGGCGAGAAAGTCGCCCTGGAGGTCATCCGGCACCACCGGCTGCTGGAGCTCTACCTGAGCCGGCACCTGGGCGTCAGCCTCGACCGTGTGCACAGTGAGGCGGACCGCCTCGAACACGTCCTTTCCGAGGACGTGGAGGAGCGGATCGCGGTTGCCCTGGGGCAGCCGGCGCTCGACCCCCACGGGGATCCCATCCCTACCCGCGACGGGGCAGTCGCAGAGACCACGGCGCGCCTCCTGTCGGTGGCCGTGCCCGGTCAGCGCGGCCTGATCGCGCGGGTCAGCGACCGTGACGCCACCGTGGTACGCGACCTCGCCGCCTCCGGTCTGCTGCCCGGCGCGGCGATCGTTGTTCTGGCCGTGGGCCCGCGTGCCGTTGATGTGCGGATCGGGGAGCAGCGCCGCCGCGTGAGCACGGCGCTGGCCGAGGCAATCTATCTGGAGATCGAGGACGAGGCGCCGGTCGCCTAGGACGACTTCCTTAGTGCACCGTGCGCCGGAAGTCATCGGGCTTGACACGCTCGAGGAACTTGCGAAACTCCTGAGGATCTA
>Ga0187893_10001468_pt1 | contig 56279 bp, 50 predicted proteins | sample MA1701074metaG_FD_139574 | JGI IMG/M metagenome (GOLD analysis project Ga0187893, IMG submission 139574) | White microbial mat communities from a basaltic lava cave in the Kipuka Kanohina Cave System on the Island of Hawaii, USA - MA170107-4 metaG ...
AAACGCCGAATGGCTTCCAGGAAATCATCGTCCTTGAGCATCTCAACTCCTTCGATACTGGAATAGTTACATTCGGGATTATATCAATCAGGCACTCCATATCTTGGGGTGCCGCCTCTATAGATGCCTGCCGGATATTCAACATATTGGATATCGGCGCGCGAACGTCAGGCGAGAGTGTCCGGAATGGTGCCGCATCCAAAAGAACGTACTATGTCCAAAAGTTTGACAACTCTCGCGATGATTTTCTTTTCTTTTTTTTCAAACTCCGTTTGTATCGCAAACAGTCAACCTGCTCTTCCTGTTTTCCCTTTCGTGGAAATAAGCCACGAGCCTCTCGCTATCGATGACGCAATTGCAAGGGGCGATCTCGGCAAAAGACTCGATCAGCACCTGAGCCGACTTGCAGATTTCGGCTTTTCCGGCTCGGTTCTGGTGGCAAAAGGCCGTCAGATCATCTTCCACAAGGCCTGCGGGCTGGCCGACCGCGCCCGCAATATTGCAGTCACTACGGCGACCGTCTTCGACATAGCCTCGATCACCAAACAATTCACCGCCGCTGCCCTTCTCCGGCTCGAAATGGCGGGCAAACTCAAAACGAGCGACCCGATAACCAGGTATTTTTCCGATGTTCCGCAGGACAAAGCCGCCATCACCCTTGAGCAATTGCTTACGCACATGAGCGGACTGGGCGGAGTTCTCGCAGGGGCCGAAAGCGTAACGCGCGATCAGTTCATCACAGGGATTTTCAAACAGCCGCTTGCGTCGAAGCCGGGAACCACTTACGCATACTCGAATGCCGGATTCACCCTTCTGGCCGCGCTGATCGAAATAGTGTCGGGGCAAACTTATGAAGCGTTTCTGAGTGAGCAGCTTTTCAAGCCTGCTGGAATGACCGGCACCGGATTTTATGAAGACAAGGCGCGCTGGGAGGCGAGCCTCGTCGCCCACGGCTACGACGAAGATACGGACAGAGGAGCGCCGACCGAGTGGAAGCCTGATTATCGCTTTCGCGGATCGTCCTATGTGCTGACGACGGCGGGCGATCTTTTCAAATGGGAGATGGCGCTCAGGCAGGATTCTATTTTGAGCCGGGAAGCGAAGCGAAAGTTTTTTTCCGCTGCTGCCCCGATGGATGAGCCGGGCCGGTCATACGGTTATGGCTGGGTATCGGAGAAGACCGCGCGCCGCACAACCTTGTTGAGTCACGACGGGATCGGTTTCGGATTCAATTCGATTTTTCAAAGATACCCGGATGAAGACGTGACCGTGATCGCGCTCGCGAACAAGCTGATGGGCCGATTCCTCCCGATGACGCCGCTCAGTCGCGATCTTTCATCGATCATATTCGGCAGCAAAAGCTCGGAGCTTCCCGCTTCTATCCGCGTAGCGAAGGAGAGTATCGAAAAACTCGCGGGCGTTTATCAACTCCCATCGGGCGCGAAGTTGAACGTCGCAGCGGGCGGAGGGCTGAAAATTTCAGCCGAAGGGCAGGAGGCGATTTCATTGCTTGCGGGCGCAACCGCGAGCGAGCGCAAGACGCTTGAAAACCTGAGCGGTCGAGGACGAGCCGTCTTCGAAGCCATCGCTCGCGGCGATTTCGATCCGATCCTCAGAGAGATGAAAGGACGCGGCGAGCCTGACGAAATCAAAAATGCCGTCAGTGGATTGTGGGCGAGATTAATCGAGCGTCACGGGCAATTCAAATCCATCGACGTTTTAGGTACAGTGCCGGAAACTGAAGCGATGATGACTTATGTGCGGCTCACGTTCGAGCGCGGCGCGGAGTATCGCCGTCTTCGTTGGGAGAGGGGCGCGCTGGCCTACATTCTTCAGGTCGCGCTTCCACTCATCCCGACTTGTTTCGTCGCAAAATCCGAAACCGAATTTTACGGCTATCATCTCGGCCTTGCGCGAGTAGTCCGCCTGAGCTTCCATGCAGACACACTTACATTTTACGGCACGGATGGCAAACATCAGGCTCGCAGGCTGAATTGATGCGGGGCAAAAAAGCGCGCTTGCTTCGTTCATCGAACGAGGCATAAGAAGAGGAATCCTGTGGCGCAATGCGGTTAGATTGCGCGCCCTGAAAATACGAAAATCAGGGTCACGCAAGCTCGTCTTGCGCCACTTTTTATGAAGAGGGCGAAGGAAAGGGAAAAGCGCCGCCAGGACTCTCCCCTGCGCAGGCTGAAAGCCTTCGTCCTCTTCACTATCATTGCGAGAGGTGTTAAAAATTAAGAGCGCCGCAAATCCTGAAAGGGGCCTTGCATCATGAATCTGAGCAAAGTGAGCACAAGATTTTCCAGAGCGTTCTTTTTAATCATCACGCTTTCGATGGTCGCATCCTCTGCCCTCCCGCAGTCGGGGCAACAGAACGAACAGGCCATAAAACTCGGCACAGAACTCGTCCTGCTCGATGTCGAAGCTACAAACAAAAAAACCGGGCAGGCCGTCGGCGGTCTCAGGAAAGAAGATTTTCAGCTTTACGAAGACGGCGTTCTTCAGCAGATAACCCACTTCAGTCAGGACAAACTTCCTATCTCGGCTTTGATACTGCTCGACGTGAGCGGCAGCGTGTGGCCTTTCATCAACGAACTGCGCGAAGCGGCGCGCGAGGCGCTCAATCTGCTCAAGCCGGAAGACGAAGCCGCGCTGATGGTATTTGCCGGAAATGCGAAACTCGCGGTGAATTTCACGAAGGACAAACATAAGGTCGCCGAGAGTCTGGGACTTTTCGGAGGGAAGGAACTCGCAGCGGGAACCAATCACAACACGGCTCTCCTTCAGGCCGCTGCCTTCATGAAAAACGCTACGAGCAGCAGCAATCGCCGGATCATAATCGCGATAACCGACGATGTATCGACCGAGAAAAAACCGCCCCCTTATGCCGCGTCAAGAACGCTTCACGAAGTGATGGAATCCGGCTCTGTGGTTTGCGGAATCTTCTTCGACAGCGTTTACAGAACCAGCAAAGCCAACCGAAGAGATAAAGACCTCAATCCCATGGCCGCGCAGATGATCGTCAACGAAGGATCACAGGGACTCGTTTTATCCTACACCGAGAGAACCGACGGCATAAGCTCAGAGGTCGATAAAAAAAATCTCAAAGAAAGTCTGAGAGAGAATTTTACTCGACTCGTAGAGCGTCTGCGAACGCGCTACAGCCTCGGCTACACCTCCACGAACGAGAAGGCGGACGGAAAATTCAGAAAGCTCAAACTGAAACTTTCGCCTGAGATAGAAGAGCGCGAAGGCGCGTCTGTCTCGACCAAACGGGGATATTACGCAAGGCGCGAGGGCGGAGACTGATGACCGATCAGCAAATGACTGAGCAAACGATCAGCAAACCGAATCGCGCGCTGATGAACGCTGCAAGCCTGTTGATCTTCATGCTCATCTATCTCGCGCTCGGCGTCGTGTGCCTCTGGCAATGGGGCGAGCCGCGAGGATGGTCGCGAATAGATTTCTTCACGGGCATCGCGCTGGCCCTGAGCGTTTTGATGGGAGCCGAGCATCTCGCTTTCAGTCGCTCGATTGCGGAGGAAATTAAAAGCGAAGCTTTCGGCACGAGCTATGATCCCGGCATGGCAGGCTTTGTCACGACACTTGGGATTTTGGAGATAGTAGTCTTTCTGGATTACGGTCACTGGCATCTCGCGCCCGCGCTTGAAAACGAAGTTCTTCAAAGCGCGGGACTCGGACTTTACATCATCACGCTGCTGTGGCTCAGATGGACTGATACGGCGCTCATCCGACATTTCAACGATGCGCGAGGAGTGATAACGAAAGGCCCTTTCCGTCACATCCGACATCCGCGCTACGGTGCGCTCATCGCGTCGAGGATCGCCTTTGCGCTCGCCTTCGCAAGCCTGCCGGGATGGGCGCTTGCGGCAGGCTGGGTGATGGCCGTGCATCGTCGGATAGTGCGAGAAGAGCCGCATCTGAAAGAAATTTTCGGCCCTGAGTACGAAGCCTATGCGAGCAAAACGGCGAGGCTCATCCCCGGCATTTATTGATCGATGAAAGAACAGATGATGGGAGAAAAAATAGAGTTCTTTTCAGCCATACTGATCGCCTCCCGAAATCCGGAGCGGCTGGCAAATTTTTACAGAGATGTTGTCGGCATCCCGCTCGAAGCAGAGCAACACGACGATACGCTGCCTCATTACGGATGCACTTTGGGAGATATCCATTTTGCCATTCACCCGATTGAAGATTTTCCAGACCATCGGTCAGGCGTAGGCGCGGTAAAACTCGCCTTCACGGTTTTCGACATAGAGGCTTTGGCCGAGCGACTCCGCGCCCAGGGCGTATCGCTTCTCTATCCGCCGAAAGACACAGGCTTCTTTCGGACTACAGCGATTGAAGACCCTGATGGAAACTTCGTCGAGTTTACCGAGCTATGCGACCAGTGGTTTGAAAGCCTCGAAGAACGGCGAGCCAGAGGCTTCGATGTGGTTGCGCGATGGAGGCGAACAAAACAGGATTGACGATGATAAAATCGAGCGGCAGAAAGTTGATCGAACTATCGAGCGGCTGATTCGTAATTCAGAGCAACCCAGTGACTCACTTCGTTCCCGTCCTGATTCATTCCTCTGAGGTAGCAGTGTGCTTATTCGCAGAATAGTTCCCTTCCCGCTCATACTGATCGCTTTCATTCATCCGCTGGCCGCGGCGACAGACTACGCAAAACTCAAAGAACTTTACGACCGCAAACAATACTTCGACCTCAGAGATGAGCTTTCAAACTACGACGACTCGTCGGCGGACCTGCTTTTCTATCGCGGCGCGGTCAGCAATAAATTCAATCGATTGAATTCAGCCATCAACCATCTGCAAAATTATCTGAAGCGTGCGCGAGGAAAAAACGATTCCCGGCTTGAAGATTGTTATGAACTGCTCGCGGATAGTTATCTGAAAAGCTACGAATACAAAAAAGCCGCAGGGGTTTATAAAACTCTCGTCGCCATGATGAAAGAAAAAGGCGATCCGGGGAAAGCCTTCGATTACGAAAACTCGCTTCGAATATGCAGCGCGCTCAGCGATGTGCCGCGGCAGACCATCGCCCTTGAAGGCGACTCGAAAATCACGCTCTCCAGAAACATCGTCGGGATGCAAATCCCCATCGAGATCAACGGCCAGCAGGTTCCTTTCATATTCGACACCGGAGCCAATATATCGACCGTCACCGCTTCGTTCGCCGCAAATCTGGGATTGAAGATCATCGACACTTCGATCACAGTCGGATCGATAACGGGCAACACGGTGAAATCGCGGCTCGCCGTAGCGACTGCGATAAAGATAGGAAACGCCACCATTCGCAATGCCGTCTTCCTCGTCTTCGAAGACAAAGACCTGTTCATCTCGCAGATAAATTTTCAGATCAACGCGATCATCGGATTTCCGGTCATCGAGGCGTTGAAAGAAATCACCATCTCGCACGGCGGCGAAGTCTTCATCCCCCGGCGCGCAGGCAGGCGCGCGGAGCAGAATATGTGCCTCGATGGACTCACGCCTCTCCTGGCAGGCACGCACAAAGGCCGTCGACTGGCTTTCACCTTCGACACGGGCGCGAGGACTTCCTCTTTGTACCCGCCGTTCTTCAAAGCTTATGAAGAAGAGATCAAAGCCAGAGGCATTTCACAGCCGGAAAAAATCACGGGTGCGGGCGGCTCGAAAGAAGTGCCAGCTTATCGCCTGAGCGATCTGGCCATGACGTTTTCGGGAAAAGAGGCGCGATTCGTGAGCGTCAAAATTCTGACCCAGGAGACGATAGACAACAGCCGCTACTTTTACGGCAACCTCGGACAGGATTTGATCCGACAGTTTGAAAAGATGACTCTCAACTTCGAGTCGATGAGCATCGTCTTCGAGTGAAAAAAGAGAAAGGGCAGGAAACGTGTATCAATCAAACAATCGCGCTCGCGCCGCGGCAATCATGATTTTGCTCCTGACGCTTCCCTGCCGGGGGCAAACGGCGAAGGATGAAATCCGCCTTGAGACCGCGCGATTGAAGCAGCAGCTTGGGTCGCTCAGTCTTTCGGAGAGCGAATCGAAGCAATACGGGCAAGAGCTTGATCAGACAGAAACGGCTTTGGGAGCCGGTTACATCTATTTCGGTTTGTACAAAGCCAGCCGGATATGGGCGACGCTGCGGTCTCTGGGATACAGCAAATCGAAAGCGGAAATCGAAAAGCAGGGCGTCGAGGCTTTCGAAAAGGAATGGCGAAGGCTTGGCGGCGAGCTTGCGCAAAAGGAAAAACGATTCACAGCGCCTCGGCAGCTTGCGGCTGCGGCGCGGGCGCTGATGGATTATTCGCTCACGCAGGTTCGGCCCTATCATAAGTCGGGCCGCCTCTACGGTCTCAACACCACCATCGGCAACGGGCTTTATTATCTGGGGCAGGCAAGGACGAATCTCGACTTCGCGTTATTTTGCCACGGGCTTGGGCTGAAAGCCGCGGGCAGCGCGATCCGACTCCGCCCGATGGATGCGGAACTTGCATTGCTCGAGTCTGAAATAGTCAAAGCGTTCGACCGGCCCGAATCCGCCCCGAACCAGCGAGCTTATATCGTCGCTCATTCCGTGTTGAAAATCGCGCTCGACCTCAATCGCGAAAAGCGTCTGGCGGGCGCGCTTCACGCATACCTGGAAACCTGCCGAGCGTTTTATGGAATCACCGCGAGCGCGTTTGATGAAAAAGAAATTCCTGAGATGAAATCTCAACTCGACTCTTTCCGCTCGCGCTTTTCGTCCGGCAAGAGAGATCACAGCATAGGTCTGATTCAATGGGAGAGAGTGCGCTTCGCCCTTGATCGCGCCGACGAGGGACATATCGACAAAGATGAACTGAGGCGCGCTGCTGTGATCCTCAATCATGTGCTTCCGCGCTACTTCAAATTCATAGAGGGGGCAAGATGAAGTTTTTCAAATCGCTTACAATTTCACTGATGCTCGCGCTGATATCTGTAAGCGCGACGGCTGTTGCGCAGTCCACGGTCAAAAAGGCGAGTCAGAAAAAAGTAACCGTAACGCTTGTGCGCTGGCCCTACACCTGAAGCCTTTCTGATCCGGCAAGTTTGCTGATAAAAGAAGTCGCCGCAACCTATAACGGTCAGGTCGAATTCCTGAGCCTCAACTGGGGCGATTCTCAGCTAGCCGCGCGTTATGGGATCAAAAGATACCCGGTCGTTTTCGTCGATGAAATCCTCATCGCCAAGCCGGATGATTTCGGCGGGTGGGGCAAACCTACGGGCAAGTACGCTCCGTGGCGCGAGCAGGCCAGTCACGAGAAATTCAAGCGAGACCTCTCGCGCATGATCTCGCTCGCGCTCAACGATAGAAAAGAGATGGCCGCAAACGCCACACGCCCTGACATCGCGGGCGAGATAGCCGTGCTGCCCGATTTCGCGATGACGACTCTCGACGGGCAGCCGATTCAAAAGTCTGACCTCCAAGGTCGTGGTGGTCGAGTTCTGGGCCACGTGGTGCGCGCCGTGCCGACCGACTCTCTCGTGGCTCGGCCAGATGAAGCGACGCTATGGCAACCGTCTCGTCATTCTGGCCGTCGCTGTGGAATCGGAAGAAGTCGCCGTGCGCGATCTTACAAAAACGCTGGGGGTTCAGGTCGCGCTCGGAAAGGATGAAACCATAGCGCCTTTCGGGACGATAACGAGCGTGCCGACGATGTTCATATTCGATCAGCGGGGCAAGACGGCTTTTGTGTTTTACGGCGCTCCGAAAGACCTTTATACAAGGGCGGGCCGCGCGCTCGGCTCTTTATTGAAACGAGGTGACAGATGAAAAAGCGATGGATTTGCAAAAGCGACTTCGATGATGAGCGCGGCTTGCGTCTGCCTGTGCCGACGCAGGCCGTGTCGAACGAAGAGTTCATACCCCTTGGGCAGACTGAAGAACAGAAGCGAGTCGAGCATCGATTGACAGAGATGGCTGACCGCAACGCCAAACGATTGGGCCTCAGTCGCCGTCGATTCCTCTCCACCTCGTGCGGGATGGCGACGGCGTTCGCAGCGATGAATTCTGTGTTCGGAAATTTCTTCGAAGTGGACGCGAGTGAAATGATGGAGCCTGCGGCGTCGGACGAGAAATGGCCCAAGGGGCAGTTCATCTTCGACATTCACACGCATCACGTCGCGCAGGGTCGCATCATCGAAGTTCCCCCGCTGCTCCGATATCGAGACGCCGGGGCCGCGTGGGGCAACGCCGAACTTCGCGGGCGCGAACACAAATGGCCTGACCTTTATCTTGCCAGCTACATCAAGGAGATGTTTCTGGACAGCGACACAGTTATGGCCGTCATCACCGGCCTTCCGTCGAAAGTCGATAGCGACAATGTGCTTCCGCCCGACGAGATGATAGAAACACGGGCCGAGATAAACGGGCTTGCGCGCTCTCGTCGTTTGATAAGTCACGGCCTTTTTTCGCCAGACCTCGGCTCGCGCAATATGGAAGACATGCACAGACAAATCGAGAAATTGAAAGTCGAGGCGTGGAAAGGTTATCCGGGTCAGCCGCTCGCCGACAACAGCCGGGGCTGGCCGATGGATGATGAGAAGGTGGCTTATCCCGCTTACGAGTATTCGCGCAAGGTGGGAGTAAAAACATCTGCGTTCACAAAGGGCTGCTGCTTCCGGGCTGGGACACGGAAAACAGCAGCGGGCGCGATGTGCCGAAAGCAGCGGCTGATTTTCCCGATCTGAATTTTCTGATATATCACGCCGGGTTCAAATCCGTCGCCGATGCGCGGCCCGCTCTAATCGATGGATTCAAAACGAAGACCGACGTGCCGTGGATTTCCGATCTGTGCAAAGCGCGAAAGAATAATCCGCGGATGAAGAACGTCTACATGGATTTAGGCACGACGTTCGGCATGACGGTGATAACTCAGCCTTTGCTTTGCGCATACATATTGGGACTGATGATCGATGCTTTTGGCGAAGACGGCGTGCTGTGGGGGACGGATTCCGTATGGTGGGGATCGCCTCAATAGCAGATCGAAGCTTTTCGCAGGTTGCAGATGCCTGAAGATTTGATGAAGCGATTCGGCTTCAAGCCTCTCACCAAAGAGGTCAAAGACAAGATACTGGGTCTCAACGCGGCGCGGGTTTACGGAGTGGATGTGAAGGCACGGATGAACGCGATACCCACAGATTATGTGACGAAGCTCAAGGCGAAGTATCGCGCCGAAGGGCCGCGCCCGTCCAACACGCAGTATGGATGGGTGAGAGGCTGATCGCTCGATTGCGCTGATACGAGAAATGACTAACCGGCTATCCGTTGAGCCGAGCGTTTGCGAACCTGCTCGAGGGCGGATTCCATCTGAAGGTCGCGCCCTTTGAGAAGGTCTGATCGTTTGAGCAAGACCTCGATATCGGGAATCACGCCACGCCCTTCTATGAGTATGCCTTTCGGAGTTTTGAAATCGGCTATGGCGTATTGAAAGAGCGCGCCTGTCGGGAGCTTTTGAAACGCAGACGGGAGCGCCGCGCCAATGCTTCGTTCTCCGACGACGATTATGCGACCCGATTCCTGCATGCCTGAAGTGAATACTTCGCTCGTCGATCCGCTGCGGCCATCGATGAGGACGACTATCGGGCCTGTATAGGCGTCTCGCTGCGGAAAGATGCGGAACTCAATCTGACTCGTTCGCATCTTCATCTCGCCGAGCGAGCCGGGACGGGTTTGAAGAACTCCGGCTATTTGGCTGGCCATCTGGCCCACTCCGCCGGGATTGCCGCGCAGATCGATTATGAGTCCCGGCGCATCGTTCATACTGCGAATGGCCGAGAGGATTCTGTCGCCGAGGTTGAGAGTGAATATGTTGAATCGGATGTATCCGATGCCTCCGTCAAGTCGCCGGGATTCGAACTCGCTGTACTGAGGAGGAAAGTTTCCGAGCCGCTTCGAGAGTTCCCCCTTGAGCCTCTCGCGTCGAAGTCGCGCTTCGCGTCGTCGATTGCGCTCGTCGAGATAAACTATTCGCACTTCGGTATCGGGGTTCCCGTTGATCCGCTGCATAACGGAGCGGGTGATGCGCACGCGCTTCATCGGCGCTGACAGTTTTGCTTTCGAGAACTTCTCAGCGATTCGCTCTACAGTCGCATCATCGATTTGTTTGATGATGAATCCGGTTCTGAGTCCCGCTCGCGCAGCCGAAGACCCCTCTTCGAGTCGGGTGATGACGGGTTGATTGTCGAGCATCTGGACATCAAGTCCGACTCCGCCTATGGGCGGCTCTTTCACGTCGTCCGAGATGACGGCTTCGGGAGGGATGATGTTGAAATGCGACTGGCCCAATTCGCCGAGCATCTGTTGAAGCAGTTCGTAAAGTTCCGGGTTGGTCTTCACGTCTTCGATGCGCGGGGCGTATTTCTCGCGCACCTGCTGCCAGTCGATGCCGCCGAATGTGGGATCGAAATGTTTTTCATTGACCGTGCGCCAGACGATATCGAAAGTCTCGCGGCGTATTTCAGCGGGGGATTTGTCTCCGGTCGCAGCCGAGGGCGCATCAGGCAGGCGGGTTGTCTGCTGATTTCCCGCAACAGGCGCAACGACGAGCGCAAGGACGAGCGCGATCAGAAAAAATTTTTTCACCTCTCAGACCTCCGAATCGATCATAAACCGGACGGCTCTTTCCATCTCCGCTCAACGATAAAACCGCCGCGAAGTTCTCATCATTATCCTGAATCCCTCGGCGGGCGCGCAACGCTGGAAGAAAGTATTTAGCTCTTTCGATATTTTCGCCAGTGTCTCACACACGCCCCGTTCTGGCAGCGGGCAGACTCATCAGTGTGGATGACTATGGGTTGGGTGTTGTAAACTGCCAACATGAAAATATTAGAAGTCCACTTGCCTGAACAGACTGTCTCGAAACTCAAAGAGGCTGCCGAGCGCCTCAGTATCTCGCCTGAAGAGTTGTTGGTTATCAGCCTTGAGGAGAAGCTGGCTCAACTCGACGCGGAGTTTCAACAGGCTGTTGATCACGTGCTTACCAAGAATGCAGAGCTATACAAACGGCTGGCCTGATGCGCTACCTGACGCTTGAAGAAATTATATCTTTGCACGCAAAGCTGATTATTCAGAGCGGAGGCAGTCAGGGTTTGAGGGACAGAGGCGCTTTGGAATCCGCTATCGCACAGCCAGAGATGAGCTTTGGCGGAGAGGATTTGTATCCCACAACGCCAGAGAAAGCGGCAGCATTAGGACATGCGCTGATTCAAAATCATTGTTTTGTAGATGGGAATAAAAGAGTGGGACACGCAGCAATGGAAGTGTTTCTCGTACTCAACGGCTATGAGATCGAGGCACCTGTTGACGAACAAGAGCAGGTCATATTATCCGTGGCCAGCGGACAGATCGATAGAAGAGCGTTTAGCGAGTGGCTCAAAAAACATGTGGTTGAACGGCAACCGTCTTGATAACACGGCGCAGCGGAGCGCGCAAATCAGATTCCTCCCCGATTCTTTCAGATCGATCATAAACCGGACGGCTCTTTCCATCTCCGCTCAACGATAAAACCGCCGCGAAGTTCTCATCATTATCCTGAATCCCTCGGCGGGCGCGCAACGCTGGAAGAAAGTATTTACATCTTGCACAGTTTTTTTACACCCTGCCTGTCGTGATTCGAATAGACTGGTCGAGTCATTTTTTTCGAAGGATTCCAGAAGAGCGGTTGTCTAATAAAACGTGTGATCACACGGAGCAAGTTGACCGGCGCTGAAGACATAAGAACTGACGAAGAACTGGTCGAGCTTGCGCTCGCCGGTCAAGGGGATTTGTTCGCCCGAATCTATCAGCGATATTACTCGCGCGCATACCGACTGGCTTACGCGATGACCGGAAGGCGCGAGGCGGCGGAAGACCTCGCGCAGGAAATGTTCATTCGCGCCTGGCGGAAGATCGATCAATTCAGAGGCGAGGCGAGTTTTTCGACATGGTTTTATCGTCTGGCGATCAACTGCTCGCTCAATTATCGAAAGCGAGAAAAGCGGCAGAGTTTCGACGACAGCGAAAGAATAGAATCGATTCCGCAGGCGGGCGCGGCCAGACAGGTGGAGGCGAAAATACTTCAACGGCAGATTCAGACGGAGGTTCATCGAGCGGTGCTGTCGCTAAAACCCAAATTGCGGGTGATAGTGGTTCTCAAAGATATCGAGGGTCTGAGCTATGCGGAGATCGCCGAGAGGGTGAATTGTTCGGAAGGGACGATAGCCTCGCGGCTCAATCGCGCGCGATACGCGCACACGGCGACGCTGCTCACAGACGGCAGAGTTTTAGTAGCCGGAGGCATGGACGAAGAGCGCACCGCGACCGGAAGCGCGGAAATCTTCGACCCCGTGACGAAGACTTTCACTCTCATTGCAAGCCTCTATGCGAAGCGCGTCGGTCATACGGCGACCCGGCTTCAGGACGGCAGAGTTTTAATCACGGGCGGTTCGGGAGTGATCTTTTATGAAAGCGCGCTGGCGAGCGCAGAGATTTTCGACCCCGCAACGGGCCTCTTCACTAAGACCGCGAACCTGCACGCGGCGCGACTCGGACACAGAGCCGTGCTGCTCCGCGACGGCAAAGTTCTCGTCACAGGAGGACAGGCGGAAGACGGCGCTAAGATAGCAAGCGCGGAAATTTTCGATCCGCAGACGGGCGCGTTCACTTCGATTCGCAATATGAATACGCCCCGCTCGGATCACACGATGACGCTTTTGCGGGATGGAAAGGTACTGATCGCGGGCGGGGCCAACAGTATTTCGACGGGAAGAGAGGTCGTCACGGCGACGGCTGAAATCTTCGACCCCGTAACGAGCCTCTTCACCAAGACCGCTGATATGAATATGGTCAGATACAAACACTCGGCGACTCTCCTGCCCGATGGAAAGGTGTTGATACTTGGCGGATCGAACGCTTTGCTTGCGCGCGGTATGTATCCGAGCGCGGAAATCTTCGACCCTTCGGCGGGCCTCTTCTCAATGGTCGGTAATATGCTCACCTCTCGCTATAAGATTCGCGATGCAGTCGCGCTTCTCAAAGACGGCAAAGTGATCGTGGCCGGAGGCGGGTCGAGAGTCGAAATTTACGATCCTTCGACGGGCCTCTTCAGCGCAGTCGCGGGAGGCATCGGCTCTCCGCGCTATTACTCGACGGCCACACTGCTCGCAAGCGGCGAAGTTCTCGTAGCAGGCGGCTACAGCAACAGCCGCGGCATGTTCCCGAACGCGAGCGCGTGGATTTACAGTCCGGCGGATAAAAAATGACGGAGATGAAAATGACGGAAAAAGATTCGCGATGGCCTGACATTTCGCTTCTCCTGTTTCGCGCGGCGGCGGGCGCGATGCTGATTTACTTTCACGGCTGGGGCAAGATCGCTTCGGCTTATGCAAATGTGATTCACGGCGAGGAGTGGGGTTTCATAGGTTTCGTCGCAAGCATAGGTTTTCCGGCAGCGAGATTTTTCGCCGTCTGCGCGGCGATGGCTGAGTTCTTCAGCAGCCTGCTTCTCATAACGGGATGGTTCACCAGATACGGCGCAATGGCGATGGGCGCGACGATGATAGTGGCGGTTTACTATCACGCAAAAGGCGACGGGCGAATCGAGTTGGCTGCGCTTTATCTGCTCATAGGACTGCTTTTCACATTCATCAGCCCCGGTCGCTATTCGATTGACGCGTGGCTCGGCAATCGCTCGAAAGCGACCGAAGCGGCAGTTCTGACAGCGTGACGTAGGGCGATCTTTTAGAAGCTGTTTGAAAGTATGAAATTTGAGATAGCGCAAGCTGACAGCTTGCGCCACTTCGGAGGAGTCATTCAGATCGTTTTCAACGACGCCCTGAAATGATGAAAAACTGAAAACTGGAAACTGGAAACTGTTTTCCAGAGGAGGCGACAGAGATGAATTCAGGAAGACGTGAGTTTTTGCAGAAGACTGGCTTAGGACTGGCAACTGTAGGAGCCGCGGGTCTCTTACTTCGCGCCGATGCGCGGCCCACCATCAGTGTGACCGCAGAAGAGGTCGGGCGTGTGCTGATTCAGATGGGCGCAATGCCGAAAGAGACGATGACGGCACAGGGCGAACTGAAAAAAATCACACCGATGTCCTACGGCCCGTTTTATAAACCCGGTTCTCCGTTCCGGGGAAAGATATCGATGATGGGCGAGCCGGGAACGCCATTCGTTTTGACAGGTCGAGTATGGGCATTCGACACCCGGCGTCCGATTGCGGGCGCGGTGCTGGAACTGTGGCACGTCGACCTGTCGGAAAAGTATTCCGACGGCGTAAAAGATTTCCGAAATCGCGGGCGGCTGATTTCATCCGAGACCGGGTATTACGAAGTCGAAAGCATTCGCCCAATCCCCTATCGACCCAATGCATCGGGCGCTCCCGATTTCTGGCGGTGCGCCCATTTTCACCTGCTGGCTGTAAGCCCCGGTTATAAACCGCTGGTGACGGAAATTCATTTTCAGGGCGATCCTAAAAAGAGCGATCCGATGTATCGCTCGGAGAATGCCATCGCGGTAGAGAAGCGAACCGTCAACGGTCAGAGCTTTGAAACCGGCGTCTTCGACATCGTGCTGGAGCGCGACCCCGACTCGAAGTGATGCAGGGTGACACGATTCCAGATTTTCCACGTCCGGCCACTTTCTTCGCGCCGCTTCGCGGCAAAAAGCTATTTCTAAAGATGCTCTCAGGAGGAAGTATGAAGATTCATAAACTGACTTTCGGCGTGTTTCTCGCTGGCGCAATGCTGGCTATGAGCGCGCTGGCGCAGAACGCACAGCAGCGTTCGCCGCTCGATGGGCGAAACTATGGAGTGGTCTACGATGTCCCAGCCACAGCGCAAGTGAAAGTTCGCAAAGACGTACCATATCTGAAAGACGAACGCGGCACGCTGGCAATCGACATCTACTCGCCGCCGGATGTGAAAGCAGGCGAGCGGCGTCCGGCTGTCGTCTTTATCAATGCTGTTGGCGACTTTGGCGATAACAAAGTGAAGGATTGGGGAATTTATAAATCATGGCCACGGCTGGTTGCAGCGCATGGAATGATAGGCGTTTCGATGGATGCCGATGGCGCGCGCATTCAGGAGAGTCTGCGTGGCGTCTTCGAATTTCTGACGAACAAGGGCGCGGAGTACGGCATAGACGGCGCGCGGCTCGGCTTGTACGCTGCATCGGCCAACGTCACCGGCACGACGCAATATCTTGCCAGCGAGTCTGCCGTCAAAGGCATTCGCGCTGCTGCGTTGTATTATGGCGGCGTGCCAGCGGCGCAGATTCGCGCGGATTTGCCCACGCTCTTTATCGTCGCCGAAGGCGATGTGCCGCGTATGGGGACGGCGCTGGTCGCGTTGTGGCAGCGGGTCATCGAAGCGAAGGCTCCCTGGTCATTACAGTTCGCCAAAGGGCTGCCTCACGCTTTCGACGCTTTCTCCGATAACGATGATTCGCGCCGCATCCTTCAACAAACGCTTGCCTTCTGGAAATCGCATCTGGAGCCGGTGCCGCAGCCTTCGTGGCAACCGTCCGCCGCACGCGAAATAATTGCTGCCACTTACGGCAGCGATGCGCAACGCACCGTTGATCTACTGAGCGACTGGCTCAAGCAGAATCCGAACGACACCAACGCGCTCATTCAATATGGTCGCGCGCTCACCCAACTGCGCCGTTTCGATGATGCCACTGCCGCGTTTGAAAAAGCGATGTCGCTCGGCGCAAATGAGCCGGGAGTCTTCGCAGGTCTGGGACAGATCAAATTTGGTCAGCGGCAGTATGAACAGGCGATCCCGCTTTTGACCCGCGCCATCGAAGCGGGCGCGCGCAATAGTTTCATGTATGGACAACTCGCCTCGGCGCAACTGCACATGGGGCGCAACGAAGAGGCGATCAGAACCTACGAAAAAGCATTTGAAGCGGGCATCCCGCCGGGAGCAAACACGCGCGGCGTTGCTTACTTCAATATGGCCTGCGGGTACGCCAAACTCGGACAGAAGAGCAAAGCTCTTGATGCTCTCTCGAATGCCATCGCGGAAGGCTTCACCAATCGCAACGCTTACGAGACGGATGAAGACCTCGCGTCGTTGCGCGCGGAGCCGCGCTTTCAGGAGATGCTTTCGCGATTGCCCCGGTAATGGGGCGGCAGGCAGTGGAGGCAAATGAATTGATTAGGAGTTATTCCGATGGTTCGTCTGTTTACCATCTTCATCAAGGATAATTGAAAGAGGTGAAACATGAAACTCGCTGCTGTTTTATCGATCATGCTTTTGTCGTCTGTCTGTTCCGGTCAGGCTCCGCGCATAGCAGACAAGGATGCGCCGTCGAAAATAATAATCCCCTCGAAGGAAGAACCGGGCGAGCGCATCAGGGTGACAGGAACGGTTTTCGATGAGGAGGGCAAGCCGATTGAAGGCGTTTCCCTGTATGTCTATCACACGGACGCAAACGGCTTGTACACTCCTACGGGAAACGACAACCGAAATTCTCGCCTGCGCGGTTATATGCGAACAGACCGACAGGGCCGATATGAATTCAGCACCATCAGACCCGGCTCTTATCCGAATACGCGCAATCCCGCGCACATTCACTACGTCGTTACGGCTACGGGCTACGGAGAAAAAGTTTTCGAGATCGTCTTCGAAGGCGATCCGTTCATCAATGATCGAATTCGCGCAGACGCGAAACAGGAAGATGGTACGTTTTCTATCCGACGGCTTGAGCGCGACCGCGAAGGCGTGTTGCACTGCGCGCAGGATATAAAACTTCGTCGGCTCAAGTGAAGAGCGACCCGTCGCTATGTGTAAAAGACGCATCCTGCGATAGAATGCTTCAAGGCGACTCTCAATCTGATTGCACCCCGTCCGGCGATGCGTGAAAGCGAGAAAGAGCAATCCCGACATCGAGCGAAACCCATACGCGCTCGACAGTCATGAAACCGGAAGGACGATCATTTGATGAAATGGAATAAAATATTTCGCGTGCGCGCTGTAGCTGCCGCGTCTCTGCTTGCGCTTGTTTTTTCTCTTCCCGCCGCTTATGGTCAGGCCCGGTCGGACGCCGAGCTTGATCGCCTGCGCGAAAGCGTTCAGAAGAAACTCAACGAGTTTTACTCAGCCGGAGAATTTCCCGGCGCGACTATCGGATTCGTTCTCCCGGATGGTCGCTCGGCTTCCGTGTCCGTTGGTTTTTCAGATACGGAAAACAAAACGCCGCTCCGCCCGACAGACAAATTGCAGGCGGGCAGCATCGGAAAAACTTATGCCGCCGCCGCCATATTGCAGGCCGCCCAGGACGGCAAGCTCAACCTCGACGATAAAATCGAAAAGTGGCTCGGCGGCGAGTCGTGGTTCAATCGATTGCCCAACGCGAAAGACATAACGCTTCGAATGCTGATGAATCATTCGAGCGGCATTCCTGAACACGTTCTTGAAAAGCAGTTCATCGAGGCTCTGAAGAAAAATCCCGACCGCGTGTGGAAGCCTGAAGAGATGCTTGCATACATTTTCGACCGTCCGCCGCTTTTTGCTGCAAACAAGGGCTGGGCTTATGCCGACACGAACTACATCGTAGCCGGAATGGTATTCGAACGCGCGACGAAAAAAAATCTCTACGATGAAATCACTCGCCGCATACTTCGACCCCTCGGACTCAAACACACCGTTCCCGCAGATAAGCGAGTGATACCGGGACTCGTCAACGGATACTCAAGCTCCGACGGGCCTTTCGGATTCGGCGGCAAGGTTATACGCGACGGCAAGTTCGTCATCAATCCTCAATTCGAATGGACGGGCGGCGGATTCGCTTCGACCCCCGAAGACCTCGCTCGGTGGGCGAAGGCGATGTATGAAGGCAAAGTATTCAACACGCAGATGCTCGGCGAGATGCTCAATGGCGTCGATACATCGGGCGGGCGCGGCGCGGGCGGAAAATACGGGCTTGCCTGTCAAATGAGACCGAGCGAGTGGGGCGAAACTCTGGGCCACAGCGGTTTCTTTCCCGGATACATTTCGAATATGGAATACTTCCCTCAATACAAAATCGCCGTCGCCGTTCAGGTCAACACCGATGACGGGCGAAGATTGAAAAGGCCGTTTCGCCAGTTCGTAATCGAGACGGTCAGAATCATCCTGAGCGACGCGGCGGTGAAGAAAGCCGCGTGACCCGACCTTTCTGACCAGTGGCCAATCATCAGATCGAAAAGGAAAGAATTTATGAGAAAGCGTATCTCTTTACTTGTGCTGCTCGTCTTTGCATTCAGTTGTTCAGCCGGAGCGCAGAGTCAGAAACCTCAGCCGGTCGCTTTCATCAATGTAAACGTCGTGCCGATGGATCGCGAGCGAATAATCGAAAATCAGACCGTCATCATTCGCGACGGTCGAATAGCTGAAATCGGCCCTTCGACAAAAGTCAAAATTCCTCAAGACGCTTTGAGAGTCGAAGCTCAGGGCAAGTATCTCATGCCGGGACTTGCGGAGATGCACGGACATCTGCCGCATCCGAATCAGGGCGAAGCCGTGGCGAATTCGTTTCTCGTTTTGTTCGTCGCAAACGGCGTGACGACAGTTCGCGGGATGTTCGGATTTCCGAATCACCCCGCGCTGCGCGACCGCATAGCGAAAGGCGAAGTTCTGGGGCCGCGACTTTATGCGGCAAGCCCTGCCCTGAGCGGTCAGAGCGTCCCCAATGCGGAGGAAGCTGAAAAATTGGTGCGCAAGTACAAACAGGACGGCTTCGATTTGTTGAAGGTTCACGAAGGGTTGAGCAAAGAATCGTTTGATCGAATAGCGCAGGTAGCAAACGAACTGGGGATAAGATTGGGCGGTCACATACCGAACGATGTCGGACTCGTGCGCGCACTCAAGGCCCGTCAATCTTCGATTGAACATCTTGACGGTTATCTCGAAGCCGTAGACCTCGACACAGTCGATGACGCCGAAATAAAGAAGCTCGCAATGATGACTAAGGAAGCGGGCGTGTGGGTCACGCCGACGATGGCTTTGTGGCAGACGTTTATGGGAACCGATACGGTCGAATCCCTCCGCCAGCGCCCGGAGTTGAAATACATGCCGCAGCAGATGATAAATCAGTGGACGCAGCAGCGAACCAATCAGATAGCCAACAACCAGAATCCGCAGACGGGATTGAAGATCATCGGTTTTCGAGATCGTTTGTTGAAGGCTCTTTCTGACGCGGGCGTGGGAGTGCTTCTCGGATCGGACGCGCCGCAGTTATTCAGCGTGCCGGGTTTTTCGCTGCATCGCGAAATGCACGCGATGATCAAAGCCGGTATGACGCCTTATCAGGTGATCGAATCGGGAACACGCAAACCGGCGGTTTATCTGAATGCGGAAAAGGAATTCGGAACGGTCGAAGTCGGCAAGAGGGCGGACTTGATTTTAGTCGACGGCAATCCGCTCAAGGATGTCTCAAACGTGTCGAAGCGCGCGGGTGTGATGCTCGGCGGAAAGTGGATGGCGGAAAGCTATATTCGAAGTATGCTCGACAAGATCGCGGCAACTTATGCTCAGTAAACGGACGAAGTGAAAATCAAAAAGGACGCCGCAGCATTGATTTATTTCGCTGCGGCGTCCTTTGATTATTTCGATTGCGGACTCCAGACTCCAGACTCAGGACTCCAGACTATTATCACGAGATATTGTATCGTTTGATCTTGCTGTTGAGCGTCGTATGGCGAAGGCCGAGCAGTGAGGCCGCCTTTCTCTGATTGCCTCGCGTGAGGCGAAGAGCATGGCGGATGAGAGTAGATTCGTACATCTTGATCTCTTCCTGAAAATCGATGCCGCGCGAAAAGTCCGGCGGATTTGCCCGCCTCAATGCTTCTATTTCCGCTATCAAATTCTGTGCAAGCTCTTTGAGCGTGTCTATTCTGGAGGTCAATGCCATTTCGCCTTCAGGTTTTTCAGACAGGTTAAGGGTTGCTTCACTCATCATCTCAATTACTCCTGATTACCAGATATGAAAGCGATTACGTGGGAGGAATCTTTCGACTCCTCCCACGAGTTCCCCTTTACGCAACAAAAGCTAGAAGATGACCTTCAGGCTGAATTGCATAGCGCGGCGCGACATAGCGACTTCGCCGTTATCGGCATACGCCACTCCTGCCGCCGGAACCCCTTCGATGAAGAAATTCGGCGCGGCTCCTCCCGGCGCGGCGTTGAAGCCGACTCCGGGATTGGGGTGATTCAAGGCGTTGAACATATCGACGCGGAACTGCAATCTTATGTTTTCAGTTACGTTGGTGTTCTTCGCCAGTCCGAGGCTGAGGTTGTTGAGTCGTCGGCCCTGTCCCTCTCCCCTCATCACATCGCCGTAGGGAGTGCCGAATATTCTGGCTGCTCCCGCTCCGTTGTAGATGTAGCGGACATCGCCGGGGGTGATGGTTACGACATTGCCTTTATTGGCAAGTTCGTTGAGCGAGTAGAACCCGTTCGCATTGGCCACTGCTACGCCGAAGATGAGCGCGGCATCTATCTGGCTGATGCCTACGGAATCGCTCGGCGCATTGGGGTTTCCGCGGAACGGGCGCAGGGTGTCGAGTCCGAGGAAGGCCCGCTCCCACGCTCTATCCATGTAGGTTGCGCCTGCTCCGACGAAGAAGGAGTTGCCCACTTGAGAGGGCGTGAATCGCTGGCCGTTGGCGAGGAAATATGTTCCGTTCACTTGCCAGCCGCCCAACGCCTTGCCAAGTATTCCCTTCTGATCGGTGTAGGCAGGCACATCCCATATCCAGTTCATCGCCAGCGCGTGCGGGCGATCAAATCCGGAAAAGCCGCGCTCTCCCTTAGTGTCGAAGGGATTCTGCGGGCCTGCCGCCTCGAAGAACGAGAATATCTCGCTGGCGTTATCGAGCGCCTTCGAGAAGGTATAGGCCGCGCCTATCGACAACTGATTGAAGAGCCTTCCGCGATATTCCGTCTGCAGTCCGTGATAAAGCGACTGAGCCGTGTTCTCGCGCGAACGAATCAACGCCTGCGGCAGCACTCTTCCATTGCACTGCGCGGCTTCGTTGAGAGTGGTAGTCGCGGGATCATCCACACAGGCTCCCTGACCCGCCACCTGCGGGGTAAGGCCGCGAGGCACGAGATTCGGGAATCCGGGGAAGGTGAAGCCGCCCGCCGTGAATCCGTTGATCAGGTTGTTCACTCGCGGATTGCGATTGAGCGTCTGGAACAATCCTACGGCGTGCGCTCCGACGTAGCGGAATTCCACGACGTTGCTGCGGCTGATCTGTCGCTGAATGCCTAATGACCAGTTCTGCGCGTATGGAGAATGGAAATCAGGCGCGACGATGGTCTGGTTGAAGAACCGCGGATCGAATCGGTTGAGGGCTATCAACCCGTTCGATTGCGCGAACTGCTGGACAGCCGCTCCGGTCGGGTTGGATGGCACGGGAAATATGGCAGGCCCTGCCGCCGGGTTGTTCGTCAGGTTGAGGAAGACCAGTGGTGAAGAGGTCGAGATGTTCAACATGATGTTGTAGAATCCCGGATCGTAGGCTATCGAGTAGCCTCCTCTTATCACGGTCGAATCCTGTTCGCCGAACAGCCACTTGCCGAGGCCTGTGTCTTTGAACAGAGTCGGACGCCAGGCGAATCCCAATCGAGGAGCCCAGTTGTTTTTGTCAGCCGCGATCTTGGGAACAGTCCTCGACTCAAGCGGAATGTTCTGACGCCAGAGCGCGGTCTGAGGATCGGACTCATTCGTAAGGCTGAGGTCGTGAAGAGTGTTGACGGGCTGGCCCGAATACTCGTAGCGGACGCCGATATTGAGCGTGAGGTTGTCGCTTATTCTCCAGTCATCCTGGAAGTAGTAGAACTGATCAGTCTGGTTGTATTCGATCGTCACCTGACCGGCAGCCAGATTGACCGAGGCGGGGCTGTTTCTTTCCAACTGGTCTACGGTGTTGAAAGAAAACGCGCCGTTGACGTTGGGCAAAAACGGGACAGAGTTCGTCAATCTGCGAACATCGACGCCGAACTTCATCTGATGACGGCCCATGGTTTTCGAGAAGTTATCCAAGAACTGATAGACCGTTACCACTCGCCCCTGCGGCAGATTCGTGGCAGTTCCTATCGACTGCAACGGGCTGCCTGCATCAGAGGCGACTCCGGGGAAGTTGATTCGAGTGAAGGTCTCGCCGATCTGATCGGGATGAGGAACGCAGCCCTTGAGTCCCTCGCAGCCGCCGCCGAAGATGACGCTCAGTCGGTTGAAGAGGAATCGGACTTCGTTGACAGCCGTATTCGATATCTGACTGGTGAACTGCGCGCCGCCGATATTTCCCGTCGCAGGAATATCGCCCGTGAAACCGCTGGCGGCTGCCAGACCGTTTTTGCCGTCGAAGGTCTGATAGAGATGGCGATACCAGATATTGTGGCGGTCGTTGATCTTGTAATCAACTCTCGCGCCCCATTCGGGATCGTCTACGGGGAACGAGACTTCGCGCTGCGGGTAAGCCACGCGATAAGACCGGCCCCCGATGATTATTCTCTCAGACTGAGAGAAATCCGTTCGCTCGCTGATGCGACCGAAATCGGTTATGGCGAAAGCCGAGAAGTTGGCCAGCGCCTGAATGGCCGGGTTGTTCGGAAAGTCGGCTCTCAGTCTCGCCAGTTCTTCACTCGCTATCGTGGGAGCGGGCGCGGCATCCTGAAGATTGCCGAGCGCCCTCTGTGTGTGATACTGAAAGCTGCCGAAGAAGAAGAGCCGCTCACGCTTGATAGGGCCGCCGAAAGTTCCGCTGAACACATTGTCGAGCAGCGGGTCATTTTCTCCCTTGCCGTTGTTGTTCGTGCGCCGTTCGATGTTGTTCATCGAGTCGAACAGCTTTTGATCTCTGTGAAACCATGCCGCTGTGCCGTGATAGTCGTTCGTCCCCGACTTGGTGGAGATGTTGACTATCGCGCCCTGATTGCGACCGTATTCGGCAGAGAAGTTGTTCGTCGTGATGCTGAACTCCTGAACGGCATCCGCGTTGGTGAGGAAGAAGTTCGGGCCGCCGATTGACAGATCGTTGTTATCCTGACCATCGATGGTGAAGTTATTCGAGCGCGCTCGCTGGCCGTTGACACTAAGCGTCGTGCCGTTGTTGTTGACGTTGCCGAAACCCGGCACGACTCCCGGAGCCAGAAGCGCCAGCGTATCGATTCCTCCGGCGGCGGCGTTGGAAGGAAGTTCCGCAACCTTGCGGCTCTCGAAAGAGTTCGACACCTGAGCCTGCTCTCTTTGAATGAGTTGCTCGCCCTGAGCCGTGACCGTCACGGTTTCACTAACCTGTCCGGCCTGAAGCGCCGCATCGATTGTGAGGTCCTGAGCGAGATTGATTGTGACTTCCTGAAACTCCTGCTTCTTGAAGCCCTGCTTTTCGACCGTGAGCAGATACTTGCCTGGTGCGAGTCGCGGGAAGCTGTAAATGCCTTCGGCGTTGGAGCGGGTTTTAGTCTCAATTCCTGTGGCGGTGTTTTTGGCGATCACATCGGCATCGGTCACGACTGCCCCCGAAGGGTCTGTGACGACGCCGCGGAGCGCGCCCGTTGTGGCCTGTGCCATGGCAGGCAAGGCGGTGATGGGCATGACGAACGTCGCAACTATCATAAAAACAAGCGCAGACGTAAGTCGATTCAGCGTGCGTAATCCTCTCATGATGATTCGTGCCTCCTAAATTTTTTGGGCTGGAGCTTGATCTCTTAGCAGGCACATCCCTCTCAGGCAGGTTTGGGTCAAGACCCTCTTTCGAGGCTCGATCCTTTATCCTGCTCTTCTTTCGTTCTGCCCTGAGGGCAGAATCGCGCCCCGGTAATTCATTTTCTTGAACTTCAAAATTCTGAAACCGGACGCAGTTCGAAGCGCATGGTCGCGCTGTTACAGGTTCCATATTATTCGGCAGCGGGAATTAGAGTCTTTATGAGTGGATTAAGATTGGGTTATTTCATGAATATTCATTCATCGCATTGAATCGAATTATTTCTTAATATCTTAATGACGGGCGATTTCAAATCTGCCGTTCACCCATTTCAATTCGGCGAGAGTTATTTCGGCTGCGGCGAAACCCGGCGCGGTCACAACTCTGATCGTCGTCCCTGTGCGCGGCAGGCGATAGACGTGAGGCACAGCTTCGCCGTAGTCTTCATCTTCGCGATCCTTCTTCTTTTTATATGCAGCGGCGATTTGAGACTGAGGCACGCGGGCGAAGACTTCCTTCGTTTTATCGATCCACGCTTTGCCGTCGTAGATGAGGAAATAAATCTTCTGCTCCGGCCCCGGCCCGAAGCTGACGTTCGTTATGGCGATGAGCGCGCTTCTGTCGGGGTTTCTGAAAAGAGCTATTTCGGTGTAGCCTTCCCACGCGCCTTCTATGCGAAGGTAGCCGTTTTTTATATCGCGGATTTTTATCGCCGTGTCGCGTTCCTGCGCGCCGCCGCCCATCGTGAGATATCGATCAGGCACGAGCAGGTAATGATCCAGGACATCGCGCGGCTGTTGTTGAAGACCGATTGCGACCCCGGCAATAAATAATGCACAAACTGCCCAGAGAGCGAATATAATTCTGTTCGGTTTGAATGCGCGCATCGCTTTGCTCCTGAGATCAAGGCGAAGACTATAGCACAGGCGAGTCCTATGAACGTGAAAGAAATCCGATTGCGGCTTTTCGGCTCCCTTCGGGAAGAAAAGGATCGCGTGAGAAAAATACCTCATCACAAATACGGCCACGACCGCCGCGTATTCATTATGACTCTCGTCTCGGGGCTGCCCGCGCTCGTCACCGCGATGTATTTCCTCTGGGCGGGATCATACACGACGAAGGCTCAATGGACGCTGACGGTGTTGATAGTAGGCTTCTGGCTGGGATTTTCTTTGGCCGTCAGGGAAAAAATCGTCTATCCGCTTCAGACGCTTTCGAACCTGCTGGCCGCGCTTCGCGAGGGGGATTTTTCCATACGCGCTCGCGGCGCGCGTCACGACGACCCGCTCGGCGAAGCGTTGATGGAAATCAACTCTCTCGGACAAACTCTGCGCGAACAACGCCTGGGCGCGCTGGAAGCGACTGCTCTGCTTCAAACCGTGATGGCTGAAATCGATGTCGCCATCTTCGCGTTCGACACGGATCAGAAACTCCGGCTTGTGAATCGCGCAGGCGAGCGATTGCTCGGGCAGATAGAAGAACGCGCTATCGGTCGCAGCGCCCTATCCTTAGACCTTGCCGATTACCTCGAAGGAGAAGCGACACGCACGATTCAGAAAAATTTCCCCGGCGGCTCCTCGCGGTGGGAAATACGTCGCACTACTTTCCGCGAGCGCGGCGCTCCGCATAACCTGCTCGTGGTTTCAGACCTCAGCCGCGCGCTGCGCGAAGAAGAGCGCATAGCATGGCAGAGGCTCGTGCGCGTGCTGGGCCACGAGCTTAATAACTCGCTCGCGCCGATTCGCTCGCTTGCCGGAAGCCTCGAAAGCATCATCTCGCGCGAGCCATTGCCCGAAGACTGGAAGGACGACTGCCTCAAAGGTTTGAGCGTAATTGCGACGCGCTCGGCTGCGCTTTCGCGATTTATGCAAGGGTATGCGCGACTGGCGAAACTCCCTCCGCCCAAACTTCAGCCGGTCGCCCTGGGCGAAATCATCAGGCGAGTCGCTCAACTCGAAACTCGCCTGACCGTAGGCGTCATCGAAGGGCCGGATGTTATGATTCGCGCCGACAGCGATCAACTCGAACAGTTGCTCATCAACATCATTCGCAACGGAGTTGACGCATCGCTCGAAACCGGAGGCCGCACCCGGATAAGCTGGTCTCGCAATCGCGCGCACGTCGAAGTGAGAGTGGAAGACGAGGGACACGGGCTTTCGAACACGGCGAATCTTTTTGTGCCTTTCTTCACAACCAAGCAGGGAGGCTCAGGCATAGGGCTTGTCCTGTGTCGACAGATAGCCGAAGCGCACGGCGGAAGCCTCGCGCTCGAAAATCGAAAGGACGCTGCCGGATGCTGCGCAAGCCTGAGATTGCCGCTGTAAAAAACATTGGACAAGATTGACAGGATTAAACAGGATTCACACGATAGTCGGAATCAGAACACGGGATGATTTTTCCGCTCATACTGTAAATCATGAAAATCCTGTTAATCCTGTCTGATCCGAAAAAACAAGGATGAGAGTATTCGCTATCGGAGACCTGCACCTCGAAAGCGGGACAGGCAAACGGATGGACATATTCGGCGAGCAGTGGCGCGACCACGATCAAAAAATTTTCGAATCGTGGGAGCGCGAAGGCCGCGAAGATGATCTTCTGCTTCTCGTCGGAGATATAAGCTGGGCGATGAGATTGGAAGAAGCCCTGCCCGACCTTGAGCGCATAGGGCGGATGAAAGGCCGCAAGCTGATGCTCAAGGGAAATCACGATTACTGGTGGGCATCTTCGGCGAAAATGAAGCGCGCGCTCGCGCCCTCCATAGAAATATTGCATGCAAGCGCGATCATCATAAACCGCGTCGCCGTGGCAGCAACGCGCGGATGGGTCTGCCCGAATGATTCATACTTCGAAGAACACGACGAAAAAATCTATCGCCGCGAAGTAGAAAGACTGCGCCTCGCGCTTGAATCTTTGCGAGGGCGCACGGAGGAGTTCGATCACCTCGTAGTCGCCCTGCATTATCCGCCTGTGAATCAGAAACACGAGCCTAGCGGATTCACCGAGTTGATAGACGAGTACAGGGCAGACGTATGCGTTTACGGGCATCTGCACGGCGAGGATATCGCTGGCGGCTTGACCGGACTTCGCCGCAGCACTCAGTATTATCTGGTCAGCGCCGACAGCATCAACTTCAGTCCGGCAGAAATCAAACTCAGTGGAACAGAGGAGGGTTGATTGAAAAGAGTAGCCGCGCTCGTTTGTCTCCTGGTATTGCCGCTATGCTCATCAGCGAGTGTCAACGATTTGAAATCCCGCGCCGAGCGATCCAACTACGCGGAAACATCCCGCTACGCGGACGTGATCGAATTCATCAACGAACTTCAAAAGCTCAGTCCGTCGGTGAAGGTCGAATCTTTTGCCACGACCAATGAAGGCCGCGAGCTTCCGCTCGTCATCTTGTCCCGGCCCGCCGTGAGCAGTCCGCGCGAAGCGGCTCTTTCGGGCAAGCCTGTCGTTTTCATCCTGGCGAATATTCACGCGGGCGAAGTCGAAGGCAAGGAATCCGCGCAACATTTAATGCGCGATGTGGCGACAGGCCCGCTTGCCGCGCTGATGGATAAAATCATCCTGCTCGTCGCGCCGATCTACAACGCAGACGGCAACGAGCGAATCGACATCAACAATCGCACGGCGCAAAACGGCCCCACGGGCGGAGTGGGTACGAGAGAGAATGCTCAACGACTCGATCTCAATCGGGATTTCATGAAGCTGGAATCGCCCGAAGCCCGCGGCTTGATCGATGCCTTCAATCGCTGGGACCCGCATGTCGTGATGGATCTTCATACCACCAACGGCTCTTATCACGGCTATCATCTCACCTATGCGCCGCCGCTCAATCCGAACACCGACGCGCGAATCACCTCGTTCGCTCGCGAAAAACTTTTGCCTGCTGTCACCCGCGCGCTCAAAGCCAAACACAATTATCGGGTTTACTACTACGGCAACTTCGTCGATCCGCAGCGACCCACCAGTGAGCTTGGCGGAGATCGTCAGGGGACTCCCAAAGCGTGGGCGACGTTCGATCATCGCCCGCGGTTCGGAACCAACTACATCGGACTGAGAAACCGGCTGGCGATTCTGAGCGAGGCTTATTCTTATCTCGATTTTCGCGCCCGCGTCGATGTGACTGACAAATTCGTGCGAAGCGTTTTGCAATACGTCGCTGATCACGCGGCGGAAGTCGTCTCCGTAATTCGCGAAGCCGACCGAAGATCGGCAACGTCAGGTTTGACCGCAGGCAATGAAGAAGGCTTTGGAATCAACTTCGAGCTAAAGCCCTCGACGAAGCCCGTAGATATTCTCGTCGGATCGGTCACGAGAACTGTTGATTCGCGAAATAATCGCCCGCGACTTCAGGCCACAGACGAAGCTCGTCCGGTGAAGATGGCCGAGTGGGGCGAGTTTCGAGCCGCGCGCCGCCTGAGCGCGCCCGCCGCTTACCTGCTCAGGCCCGATCAAAAACCCGTGATCGATAAACTCCTCGCTCACGGCATCACGGTCGAAGTCACACGACGGGAAGAAACTTTCGATGTGGAGCGATACACCGTCAAGACGGTCGCCAGGGCGCAGCGACCGTTTCAGGGACACAGGGAAGCGAAGTTTGAAGTAGTGAAAGCGGACGCGCAGGAAAAATTCCCGGCAGGCTCGTTCATCGTTTCGATGCGACAACCTCGTGCGCCGCTCGCGTTTTACCTGCTTGAGCCTGAGAGCGATGATGGGTTTGCGAACTGGAATTTTTTCGATGAAGAGACAGATCGCGCGATGAAAGAAAACTCTTCAGCAGTGTTTCCGGTTTTCAGGCTCAAGGCCGCGCCCGCAACGCCGCGTGAGATAAGAAGGTGAAGTCTGGAGTCGAGAGTCGGAACATCAGACTCCAGACTCAATACTCTAGACTCCAGACTTCCTAACGATATCCGAAATAATTGGCCACCTGTTCGCCTATGCGCGCGATGGCGTCTTCGAGGTTCGCGCCTATGCCTGTGTGACCGGCATCGAAGACGCACACGATGACGTGACGATCCTGCCTTTCGAATATGCCGACATCGTTGCCGATGTAGGGAAGAAAATCTCCCGTCTTGTGAGGCACGCGAAAGCCTGTCACGTATTTCGGGAGCCGTGTGTTATAGACCTGCCCGCGCATAATCTCAAGCATCTGGTCGGAGGCTTTTTTACTCACAGCCTCGCCTTTCTGAATCTTTTCGAGCAAGCGGCCCATGTCTCTGGCCGACGAAAGCCCGAACGGAGTCTTCGCTTCCATGTGAAATTTCAAAGTGTCTGATGACGCGCGCAGAGCCTTGAACCAAACGTCAGTCGCTCCTGTGGCTTTGATGGTCGAGAGTCCGTAGCTCTGCATCAACTTGTTGACCGCATCCACACCGCCTACTTTTTCGAAGAGCATATCGGTCGCGCTGTTGTCGCTGACGATGATCATCAGAGTGATGAGGTCTTTGATCGTAAGCCCGACGCCCGCGTCGAGCGAGCGAATGACTCCCGTGCCGGGGCGTTTGTCTGTGTCTTTGAGCGTGACGCGATCCGCGAGCGCGAACTTGCCTTCTTCGATCTGACGGAAGACTTCGACCATCAGCGGTATCTTGATGACGCTCATCGTGTCCATCGCTTCGTCGGCGTTGATAGCGATCTCTTCGCCCGTCTCGACGCACTTTATATAGATTCCCCACCGCGCATTGACGGAGCGGGTTATGCGCTCTATGTTCGACTGCAATCGGGCGAGCGGAGACGGTTGCTGTTGAGCAAGTGGAGATTGAGCGATGAAGAGGATGAGGAGCAAAGCGGGGTAAAAAGATATTTTGCGCATGGGTAGACCTTTCCGAGAGTATTTCGAATTCACGAAGAGGGCTAAGTATATCAAGGATCGGGCAGGCTTCAATCTGCTAAAGATTGCGTTTTTGATTCTGACGGCTCAAATAACAGCTTGCTTCAAGCCAGATGAAACGCAGGCGCGAGAGCTTTTCTGAACGCCTGATTCGTTTTGGCCCTGTTTGCTTGAATAATGCTTTGACTCAGTCGGACTTGAAACATATTATTAACATCTTTATTGCGAAAATATGACAAAAACGCAAATTTGCCTTTCAACAGCAGGCATGAGGAGGAAATATGGCCCGTTTTATACCGAGAGAAGAAAAGTATTTCGAGCTTATGAATCAGTTGGCGGCGAAGGTTCGGGAGGGAGGCGAAGTATTCGCCAGGATTTTTCACGAGTATGACAAGCACGCCGAGCTTGCCGACCAGATCAAGGAAATAGAGAAGACATCCGATGAACTGGTTCATCAGATAACCCAGAAGCTCAATTCGACCTTCATCACTCCCATCGACCGCGAAGACATCTACCTGCTGGTAACGGAGCTTGATGATGTGATCGATATGATAAATGACATCGCGCGCCGATTGGATATTTACGGAATCAAATCTCTCAGACCTGATTGCCAGCATATTGCAGAACTGTTGAGCCGGTCGACTGTCGAGTTGAAAGACGCATTCGAGCATCTTGAGCGGGGAAAGGACTCGGCTGACTACTGTCGCAATATACGCCAGATGGAGCGCGAGGCCGACGCGCTCTACCGCGACGCCATCCGCAATCTGTTTCAGGAAGAAAAAGATGCTGTTGAAGTAATCAAGTGGATGTCGATCTACGAGGCGCTCGAAAACTCGATTGATCGGTGCAAGGACGTGGCTGAAGTGCTTGAAGCTGTCGTAGTAAAAAATAAATAGCGGCGGAGGAATGAACCAATGACGACGCTGATGGCGTTTGTCGTGCTCATTATCATAGTTGCCTTGATCTTCGACTACGTCAACGGGTTTCACGACGCAGCCAATTCCATCGCAACGGTCGTTTCGACGCGAGTCCTCTCTCCGGGAGTGGCGGTCTTCTGGGCCGCCTTTTTCAATTTCGTAGCCTTTCTGTTTTTCGGAACCCGCGTGGCCAAGACCGTAGGCGGCGATATGATCAACATAAAAACCGTCGATGAGCAATGGCGATTGTGGGTGCTGCTTTGCGGAGTGCTGGGCGCTATAATCTGGAACCTCATCACATGGTATTACGGCCTGCCGTCGAGTTCATCACACGCGCTTGTGGGCGGGTATGCGGGGGCAGCGATTGCCGCTCATCGAGGATTCGACGGATTGTTCATAGCCAGCGGGTGGATAAAGACATCGACCTTCATAGTTCTCTCGCCGCTCATCGGAGCGTTGCTCGGCTACCTGATAATGGTTGCGATCATGTGGATATTTCGAAGGCGCGCGCCTGACCGTGTCGATAAACTTTTTCGCAAGCTGCAACTCGTATCGGCTGCGCTCTTCAGCCTCGGTCATGGAGGCAACGACGCCCAAAAGACGATGGGCATAATCGTGGCCGTGCTGGTAGCTTCGAATATCAACGCTGATGCGGCGAAAGAGATTCCGCTCTGGGTGGTGCTATCGTGTCACGCGGCCATCGGACTGGGCACGCTTTCGGGAGGCTGGCGCATAGTTCGCACTATGGGATCGCGGCTGACCAAACTAAAACCCGTAGGCGGATTCGCCGCTGAGACATCAGGCGCGGCAGCCCTCTTCATGTCAACTTACGCTGGAATCCCTGTCAGCACTACTCACACGATAACCGGCGGCATAGTCGGGGTAGGAGCGACGCGGAGGCTTTCAGCCGTAAGGTGGGGTGTAGCGGGGACAGTAGTGTGGGCCTGGGTGCTGACCATACCGATGTCAGCCCTTATAGCCGCGCTCTGTTTCTGGGTGGTTGAACTATTCAGCAAGCTTTGAGGCTGCGCCTCGGTGTAGCTCAACATCGAGGCGAATTTCTAAAACGATCAAACCGGCTTTTATGCTGTGGCTTCTCCCGGCTCTGCCCTCTCGATTGGCGCGACTTCGACCATCGCGCTCGACTGAGACAGCTTTCGATAAAGATCGATCTCGGCGGCGTAAAATGTCATCCGCGTCCATACACGCGAAGCGATGGCTATCTGTCCGATGACGAACGCGAGTATTACATTCAGATAAGAATTCTGATTCACCCCTCCTCGTGTCCACGCTATAAGCCAGAACACGATGAGTCCCACAATCGCGATCAAAACAAAAAGACTGTATGCGCTCACAAAGCGACGAAAGACGAAGCGCGCCCCTTTGAACCATTCGCGGAACATCTTTCTGCGATCATTCAGGCTCGCGCCGATGCGGGCGTAGTCCTGAATCGCGCCGACAAGCGCAACGAGCGCGACCATCAGCAGCGCGGCTGCCTGAGTCTTCAAGGCTCCGGGCCGCTCAACCGTTGCCAGCTTATCCGCAGAGTCTATGCTGTCGGTGAGCAAGACGAAAATCCCTATCGCTATGGCGTAAAAAATCATCGACACTGCGAGCAGTCGAAAGAAACGCCAGAACGAGTTGCCGCAGCCTGAAAAGAATTTCCTCATCGTGAAGCGACCATCCGAGGATGCGAATACTTCGATGATGCCTCCGGCAAAAAACGCGCTGGCCATCAGGTATATCAAACCCATCGCGCACAACATCACGATCACTTCCGTAGTGAAACCGGCAAGCGATGCGCCCGGTATCCGATCATTGATCACATCCGAAAACCACATCGCGTCGAGGTTGTCCGCAAAGAGCCTCTGCGCGAATATGGTCCCGCCTGCCGATTTCATCACGAACAGAAAGACCAGCACCCCAAGCGGGAGGGCGAAGAGAAAGTTTGCCGCAACCAGAAGCAGTATCATCTTCCAGCTTCGACTCGATTGCGAGATTCCGTTGATGAATGATCTGAGCATAAAGTCTTATCCAAGAGAGCCGAAAAACTGCAACAGAGATTGAAACCAGAACATCGCGCCTGAAGACCAGCGCCCAGCCGAACTGATACCTGATCCCGGCGTCCAACTGTTGTTCGTCACGCACGCATCGAGCAGGACTTTTTCATAAGGATCGACGAAAGCCGCTCTCAGTTTCGATGCGGTCGTGAGGTTGAATTTCTTCCAGCGATCCCCGACAGCCCACGTCTCTTTCCACTCCCGTCCGTCAAGGCTGTTCGTCACTATGTACTCGATCACCCCGTCGCGCACTGCAACGGGGCGGGCGTAGATTTGACTTCCATCCTCGAATCTCAACAATACATCGACGGGAAACCAGGCTTCTCCCCGTCGGCGCACCCACACCTCCGTATCATAAGACCCGGCGGATTCCTCCCCGCTCGCCTTCACTTCCATCTTCTGCCCGTCGCCGTCGTAGAGACCGGCTTTCACTGAAGCGCGCTCGCTCGATGTCTGATAGATTTCATAATCGAGCGTTGCAGCGCCTTTGACAAACTGATCGAAAAACCAGTTCATATCCTGCCCCGATACGGAGTTGACCACATCGAAAAAATCCTGCGACGCGGGATGACGAAAACGCCATCTTTGAAAGTATTCGCGCATCACACGCGCCATCACCGCTTCGCCCAGGTATCGCTCAAGCGTGCGAAGGGTCAGCCCCGTTCGCGGATAAGAATTGATGCCGTAGCTCATCTGATCGAAAAACTTCCACGAGGGCGTGAGTATCGGATCGCTGAAGTTGCCCGAAAGAGTAATGATGCGATCTTCAACCGGATGCGGCACAGTGACGGGCAGATACACGACAGGCACGCCTGCAAATCTGATCGGCAGATGATCTGATCCGTAGGCCACTTCCAGAACCTTGCCTGTCGAATAAGTGTTGAATCCTTCATCGAGCCACGATTCTTCGAACTCGTTGTTGGCCACAAGTCCGTACCAGAACTGATGACCGAACTCGTGAACGATGACGCCTTCAGGGTTCTGATCGCGTCCCGGCCACCAACTCGTCCCGGCAGTGATGAGCGTTGGATATTCCATCCCGCCCGCGCCCGCGCCGCCGTAGGGAGGATCGACTACGGTCAGAGTATCGTAAGGATATTTGCCGTACCAGAGGCCGAAATACTTTATCGCGTTGAAAGCCGCTCGGAAGTGACGGTCGATTTGATCCTCATGCTCAGGCTGAATCAAGAGCGTGACCTCGACATCCCTGAGCGCGATCTGATCGGCAGGGAGCGAAAGACGCGCGGCCCATTCATCTATTTCATTCGCGCTCACCTGCTCGTCAGCCTTGAATGAGCGCGTGACCTTGATGTAATCGGGGTCGGCAGTCCACGCGAAATCATGCACATCTTCCTGATAGTAGTTATAAGTCAGGAAGCCATCGCTCTCGGTTCGCTCCGATCTGAGTTTTCCGGTCGCGCCGATCTTGTCTTTGTACTCAGGTGGAACGGTGATATTTACATCATAAACGCCGAAGTCGGCGTAGTACTCGCTCGAAGCGTGGTACTGATGGCAGTTCCATCCGGCTTTTTCTCTGCGACGGTCGCCCGCCTTCTCCCAAACTCCGATCTTGGGGAACCACTGAACGACCATAGCGAAACGGCCCCAGTAACCCGACCTTGCGAACACGCGAGGCAGCCGCGAAGTGAAATCGATATCGAGCGTGATCTTCGCGCCCGGAGCCACAGGTTTGGAAAGAGGGACGCGAATCACGGTTTGATCGTCGGCGTTGTCATCGTCAGGATGAATGAATTCGATTTTGGCGGTGAGGTCTTCGCCATCGACTATTTTCATCAATGTGATATCGATCCAGCCCCATTCGCCCGCTTCGAAAGAATGGTCGCGCGACACGCCGCCCGACTCTTTGAAGAAGGTGCTTTTTTCATTTTTGAATGCATTGAGGTAAAGATGAAACTGTAGCTCTGAAACCGAGTCGGGCGAATCGTTGAGCCAGGTCAAAGTCTCATGGCCGGTGATTGAAGTAGGCCGCCCTCGATCATCGATTTTGAGGCGAGCATCGATTTTGTACCAGACAACGTGCTTGCACACGGAATCGGCCAGAGCATCGGTTGTTAGAAAAAAGAGAGCGAGAAAGACGGACGCGCAGGCGCGTCGAGCAAAACTATTCATCATCGAGCCTCCGCAAAAATCCTGCCAACTGTCACCGAGTTCTATCACAACCCTGCTGACAGAACAAAGCGAAGAAAGGCTCAATCATTTTTGGATACATAATCTACAAGTTTGATCCAGTCTATGCGGTGCCTTGTCATGAAGTCAGCCATAAACTCTTCCGTCATTTCATTGACCTTTTCAACATATGCAGCTTTGAAGTTCTCATCTCTTTGTTTTGCTTCTTTGTCAATCGGCGCGATTATCTCTCGATACAGATTCGAGTCGCCTGATATGAACTCCCAGAAAAGCTGTCCGCAATATTTGTAGTAGCGTTTATCAGGGTCATTGTCATTTTTGAACGGGTTTCGATCTTTACCATATATGCAGCCATTGACAGCGATGATTTCGTCAGGTACATCGGCTCGCTTGCGAAGTGTTTGTTTAGCAATCTTAAAATTAGTTTTCATTTGACTGATCTGATCGCTATTGCCCCAGTTCGAACTTGATTTGATGCCGACTATAAAATAGACCTCGTCCCGTTCGAATTCCAAATCCACGCTCCTGAGTTTCGACTTGAATCCGTTGTATAGAGTCTCTGATACGTATATGGCAAAACCTTCGAGAAGATCGCCAAAAATTGTTTCTTCGTGTGACGACAGAAAGGCGTCAAGAATACCTTTAACGAGGTCCCCAGCAAGCTCTATATTTTTGGCTTTGAACAGGTAAGGATTTTTTCTTTTGAGAACAGATTTCAATTTTAGAGCGTTCAAGTGCGCGAATCTCTTGTTGTAGAAAGGCGTGATTACCTGTTCAGCCAGATAATCGTAAAACGGTTGATAATCAGATGCATTCATATGAGCTTTAGCTGAGTAGGGGCGGGTTTGATCGAGTCTATGTTTGACTTTGCCAGTCGATAATATTCCTCTTTTATTTCAATGCCGATAGAGTTTCTCCATAGCTCTTTGGCAGCCATGCAGGTTGTGCCTGATCCTAAGAAGGGATCAAGCACCCAATCGTCTTGTTTTGTGAACAGTTTGATAAACCATTCAGGCAGTTCTTTGGGAAAGGCCGCGCTGTGCTGTTTGTTGCCGCACTCGCTAGCAAGATGAAGGACGTTTGTTGGATAAACCATGTCTCTGCCTATCCAGTTAGAAACATTTTTCCCAAAGCCGCTGCCAACTTTTGAGTTATCTCTTATTTTATCCGTTTCGCTTAAATTCCTGAGTCTCGTCTTGGCCCAGTCTCCCACAGGAACCATAACCTCATCCTGATACATGTTAAACTTTTTGGTCTTGTTAAATTGTAGGAGCCTCTCCCACGCATCTCTGAATCGGTTAGGCCATTTTCCGGGATGGCAGTTTTTCTTATGCCAGATAAACTCCTCCGTCCACAGCCAGCCTTGTTTTCTCATTTCCTGAATCAACTCTAAAACGTAAGTGTGCCTTTCACCATCTATCACTTTCTCCTTGATATTGAGAATGAATGTTCCAGCAGGCCGCAAGACTCTGAGCAATTCTTTTGAGAGCGGTTTGAACCATTCCACATAGTTATCCGGTCTGACGCCTCCATAGGAATTCATTCGCTGGTCAGCATAAGGGGGAGAAGTGATGATGAGATCAATAACGTTATCTTCAAATGTCTTAAGAACGTCAAAGCAGTTTCCCAATTTTACTTCAGTATGAAGGCTGCTCGATGGACTCTGTGCAATCATGATTTGGCTCACTCTCTGGCTCTTTGCATCATTCGCACTGAGCTTTATACATCAGGAAAGTGAAACCGCGCCAGCACCCGGCATAGGCTTTCGACTCTTTACGCCAATCAGGACTCAACCCCTGATCATCCCGCCTCATAATCTGCCTGAAAGATAAATGCCTCTCAGCAAAACTACTTCTTGACACTCCTACGTGCGTGGCGTACCATTTGCCGAAGTGGTCTAAAGTGGACTCTAGTGGAGTTGCTTTTGAAAAGAGAATTAAGACCAGACCACTTAAACGATAACTTTAACTATTTTACGTGAATCCGGCAAATGCTCAGAGGGAATTATACGGTGAGGATGGACGAGAAAGGGCGCATCAAGCTGCCCGCAGCCTACCGCCGTTATATAGATGAAAATTACGGATCGGAATTTTATGTTACGAGTCTGGCGGGCGAAAGCGCACGTCTGTATCCGATGAAAGAGTGGATAACCATCGAAGAGAAGCTTCAAGTGCAAAGCACCGAGGATGAATCGGTGAGGAAGTTTTTAGACCGGACGAATTATTATGGCCAGAACGCTGAGATGGATTCGCAGGGACGACTGCTCGTGCATCCGCTACTTCGCTCAAGCGCGCAGTTGTCAGGAGAAGTAGCAGTGCTCGGCTACCTGCGATATCTCGAAGTCTGGGAACTGGAGCTTTTCCGCAGGCGGCTCAATGCCGAGCCTTACACGGCTGATGACGCTAAGAAACTGGCCGCCCTCGGAGTTTGAGAAATTGAGAAAGTGCGCAAGCATCTCGTACATGAAAGCGTGCTTTTGAAAGAGGTCACCGATTGGCTTCGACCCGCCGGAGGCGGCACGTTTATTGATTGCACACTCGGAGCAGGCGGACACGCGGAAGCGATTCTTGAGGCATCGCCACAGACTCAAGTCCTGGGATTGGATCGAGACCCGGAAGCCATCGAGATCGCCCGCAATCGGCTCGCGCAGTTCGGAGACAGGTTCCGAGTTGCGCACGCCGATTTCAAAGACATCGCTTCGGTCGTGGCGGATTCGAACCTCACTCGTGTTCGCGGGGTGCTGGCCGATTTGGGAGTTTCTTCGATGCAGCTTGATGAATCGGATCGCGGGTTCAGCTTCACTGTGGATGCGCCGCTCGATATGCGAATGGATCAGAGCCGCGGGGAGACGGCTGCCGATCTCATCAACAGGCTTGACGAAAAAGAACTGGCCGATTTGATCTTTGAATATGGAGAAGAGCGCGCTTCGCGCCGCGTGGCGCGCGCCATCGTCCGTGAACGCGAAAAGCAACCCCTCGCTACGACGGCTCAACTTGCCGCAGTAGTCGTGCGCGCGCTCCGTGTTCGCGGTCGCTGGCGCATTCATCCCTCGACGCGCGTATTTCAGGCGCTCCGCATAGCGGTCAACGATGAACTCAGGTCGCTTGAAGAGTTCATACCTGCGGCTATATCTATGATGGAATCAAACGCGCGACTGGCAATCATATCTTTTCATTCGCTTGAGGACCGGATAGTGAAACGCAGTTTTCAGCGCGACGCGGGCCGCTGTATATGTCAGTCTCCGCACCCTGCTTTTTTCGAGACTCAGGAGAGCGACATGGTTTGCAATCGATGCGGCGCGCGCAGGCGGGTTTCCCTGCTCACACGAAAACCCGTCCGTCCCGAAATGGAAGAGGTGGAGCGCAACCCGCGATCTCGCAGCGCCCGCCTTCGAGTATGCGAAAAGATTTAGCTTCGACCCCCGACGAGTGCAGGCAGCGCGACAAGGATGAAACCAAATCTCACCCCCGGCTCATCCTTGCTGCGAAATCCAGTCAATGTTGAGGCATATATGACAGGGCGTTTTTTTCCCGACAAACAGATAAACAATGCGCGGGTCCGACGACCCATCAGCGCGCGGGTTTTCGCCTGGCTGACACTAATCGCGGTCGCCGGAGCCATCGTGGCAACAGGTTTCGTCATCAGCGCGCGACAGCATTTCAAGGCCGTCCGTATCGGATACCAGAGCGGTGAGCTTCGTCGGCAGGCGGCTCAACTCGAAGAGCAGCGCGACAAGCTTGCAAGCGAAATGGACAGCATTTCATCAGACATCGATATCGAAAAGCGCGCGCTCGACAAGGGTCTCAAGCGTCCTGCTTCCGGCTCGCGCAAAATTCGCAGACCGACGAGCAAGTGAAGAGGTGACAAGGCGAACTGGTGAAGGGGAGAGAGAAGAGGGTGAAAGTCGTTTATTACCTCTTCAAGAACAATGAATGGCTGAGAAGCGGATAAGAAAAATTCAGGCGCTGGCGGTCATCTGGATGCTGGCCATAGGCGTGAAGCTCGTCTACCTTCAGGTCTTTCAACACGACCGAATGAGCGAGCGCGCCCAGCGACAGCAGCAGTTCACAATCGATCTCACTCCCGACCGAGGAGTCATCTACGACTGCAATCACAACGCGCTTGCGCGCTCCATCACCGTCGAGTCGCTCTATGCCGCGCCCGCCGATCTCAAAAACCCTGAAGAGGTCGCTCGTCTCCTGGCCGAAGTTCTAGGTCTCGACCGCGAGCAGCTCATCAAACGGTTTCAATCCGACAAGACGGCGGTCGCCATCAAACGCAAACTCTCGGAGCAGGAGGCTGCTCGCGTCAAACAACTCGATCTGCCCGGACTTCATTTCGCAAAAGAGATGAAGCGCGTTTACTCGAATGATTCCATAGCGGCTCACATAGTCGGGTTCGTAGACTTCGACGAAGAAGGTCAGGCAGGAATAGAACGTTCATACGAAAAAGAGATAACGGGTCAGGCGGGCCGCCTCATCGTCCGGGTCGACGCGAAAAGAAAGCCTTACGATCACGCGATTGAAGAATCAAAACCCGGAGCCGACATCCATCTCACCATCAATTCGAGAATTCAGCGGCATGTCGAACGAACTCTCGCTCACGCAGTTCGACAAAGCCGTGCGCGAGCCGGAACCATCGTGATGATCCGACCCGCGACGGGCGAAATACTCGCGCTCGCCAATTACCCTTCGTTCGATCCGAATCGAGTCTCGGAGTCAACTGACGAGCAGCGAAGAAATCGCGCGGTGGAAAACGTCTTCGAACCCGGCTCGATATTCAAAATAGTCACCTACGCCGGAGCTTTGGAAGAAGGCGAAATTCGACGCAACTCTTTCATAGACTGCGGCGGCGGAGTCATCAATCTTCCCGGTCGCGTCATTCACGACCGGCCCTACGGCTCGATCACCGCCCAACAGGCGCTCATCAAATCTTCAAACTCGGCAGCGATACTCATAGCTCAACGGCTCGGCAAGGAACGTCTTGCTGACTACATAGAAGCTTTCGGATTCGCCCGTCGCACCGGCATAGAGCTTCCCAGCGAATCGCGCGGGCTGCTGCGCCCCGTCAACGAGTGGTCGAAGATTTCTATCGGCGCAATACCCATCGGTTATGAAATAAGCGTCAATGCAATTCAGGCGGCGGCGGCCTTCGCCGCGATAGCAAACGGAGGAGTTTGGGTGCAGCCTCATCTGGTCAGCCGCATAACCCGTGGATCGGGCGATGAGATCGAAATAATCGCTGAGAGCAACCCCGAAACGCGCCGCGTCGTGAGCCGCGAGACCGCAGACACCCTCAAGGAAATGCTCGAAGGCGTCGTGCTTCAAGGCACAGGCAAGCTCGCTCAACTCGGCGGCTATCGCGCGGCAGGCAAAACCGGCACGGCGGAAAAACTCAACCCCACGACCCGACGCTATTCGAAGCGTCTTCACGTGGCTTCGTTCGTCGGTTTCGCTCCCGTCGAAAATCCTGAGATCGTCTGCATCGTTTCAATCGATGAACCGCAGGGCGCGCGAATGGGCGGAGACGTCGCCGCGCCCATATTTTCGAAATTAGTACCCGAAGCCTTGCAGATACTCGGAGTGCCGACCGAAGGAAACCCCGAATCAGGATTTGCTGAAGGCAGCTTTCGTCGCTACGAAATTCTTCCTGAAATCATCGCCGACGCGAATGCGCCGGACGAGGGAAACAAAGAAGAAGAAACGAATCCAGCCGATGCTGCCAACGCTCAGCGCGTCGAGGCATCAAATCAGGGCGAAGGCGTAACGGTGCCTGATCTCGCCGGGCGCAGCCTTCGCGAAGCAGTTGCGCTACTCGCAAACCGGAAGCTGAAGATCAAGGCCCAAGGCGAAGGCATCGTGTCGAGTCAGAGTCCGCCGCCCGGCACTTTCGTCGCGCCTGATACGGTTTGCACCGTGAGGCTTTCGAAGCGGATCAAAGCGAAAGCGGAACTGCAATCAGGCCCGGACCCGCCGCGAAGAGCGGCAGCAGGAATGAATTGACTATATCTCAACTGGCAAAAGAAATAATGGCTCGCTCGACGGCAGGAAACCTCGACGCGCAAATTTGCGACGTGACTCACGATTCACGCGCCTCGCGCGAGGGCAGCGTCTTTGTCGCCATTCGCGGCGAGAAGTTCGACGCGCATCAATTCATTCCGCAGGTCATAGAAAAAGGCGCAGTCGCCATAATTTCAGAGCATCCGTCAGGCCAGTTTTCCGCGCCCGCATGGATCGAAGTCGCAGACGCGCGACGCGCGCTCGCTCTTGCGGCTGCCGCTGTTCACCATCATCCGTCGCGACGGTTGAAGCTGGTCGGAGTCACAGGCACGAACGGAAAAACGACGACCGCTCATTTGATCGATTCCGTCATCCGAGCGCGCGAAGCGATATCGGCGATGATGGGAACGATCAGCTATCGAATAGGCGACCAGATCGTGACCGCCAGCCACACCACGCCCGAATCGGCAGACATTCAACGCCTGCTTGCCCGCGCCCTCGATGCAGGCTGTCGCTCGGCGGTGATGGAAGTCTCCTCGCACGCCATCGAACTTCATCGCGCTGACGGATTGGAACTGGCGGCGGCGGTATTTACGAACCTGACGCGCGATCATCTCGATTATCACAAAACGATGGAGAGCTACTTCGAGGCGAAGAAGCGATTGTTCGATGGCAGCCTCGGCTGCGCGCCGCGAGTTTCCGTCATCAATATCGATGACGAATACGGGCGAAGGCTCGTGGGCGAAATCGAGGGCGAAAAGATCACCTACGGATTGAGCGAACAGGCGGATGTGCGAACCAGTGAATTCAATCAAACTGCTCGCGGGCTCGTGTTCACGGCGACGACTCCGGCGGGCCGGATTGAAATAGTCGCGCAACTTGTCGGTCGGCCTCACGTCTACAACACGCTTGCGGCCGTGGCCGCAGGATTGGCTCTGGGATTCGGTTTGGAGGCGATAGCCCGCGGCATCGCTGACTGCGCGGGCGTCGCAGGCCGCTTCGAACAGGTCAGAGTCGACACGGATCCCGGCTTTCTCGTCGTCGTCGATTATGCGCACACGGACGACGCGCTCAGTAATGTTTTACAGACCGCGCGCGAAGTTGCGGGAGCGGGGCGCGTCATCACTGTTTTCGGCTGCGGCGGAGATCGCGATAAAACCAAGCGCGCACCGATGGGAGAAATCGCCGCCACGTTGAGCGATGTGGCGATAGTGACTTCGGACAATCCGCGCACCGAAGACCCTGAAGCGATCATCCGGGATATCGAAGCGGGATTGAAAAAAACCGGCAGGGATTACATCCATCTGACTGACCGGCGCGAAGCCATCTTTCGAGCGATTCAGGAAGCGCGGCGCGGCGACATCGTCGTGATAGCGGGCAAAGGGCATGAAACTTATCAAATCATCGGCGCGGAGACTATTCACTTCGATGATCGGGAAGTAGCGCGCGAAGCGATGACAGGTCATTGAGAAAGCAATAAGCGGCTCTGCCGCCTGATGTGCGGAGAGGCTTGGCCTCTCCGGGAAGCGTCTTCTTTTTCTTCGCGGCTACGCCGCTCATTGAAGGCGCAGCCTTCGGAAAACTGAAAGACGAGGCTGCCGGAAAGTCAGAGACTTTCCGCACATCAAAGCGGCAAAGCCGCGACTAAGAAATGAAACTCGACGAGATCATAAGAATTCTCGGCTCTGCTTCCTCGGACACGCTCGACCGGGAGCCGCGCGGCTACTCGATTGATTCGCGCACTGCGCGCGAAGGCGATTTGTTTTTCGCCATTCGCGGTGAAGTTCACGACGGGCATCGCTTCGTCGCCGACACTCTGGCGGAAGGCGCGATGGCTGCCGTCGTGTCGCACGATTTCTATGAGGCTCAAACCGACAGGTCGAAACTCATACCTGTCCGCGATACGCTCGACGCATTGCAGAGCCTCGCTTCGGCTGTCCTCAAGCGGTGGCGCGGGCGAGAAGTCGCCATCACCGGCTCGATGGGCAAGACGACGACCAAAGATATGACTGCCGTTGCGCTTTCAACGCGCGGGCGAGTTATGAAAACGACCGGCAATCTCAACAACGCTTTCGGATTGCCGCTCTCGATTCTCAAAATGGAAACCGATGGCTCGCGCGCCGAGGATTTCGATTTCGCCGTGCTTGAGATGGGAATGAATCACAGAGGAGAACTCACCGGGCTTGCGCGCATAGCGCCGCCCGATCTCGCCGTCGTGACGAACGTCGCGGCGGTTCACCTTGAGTTCTTCTCTTCTCTCGACGAAATAGCCGAGGCCAAATCCGAGCTTGTGCTGGGCGTCAAGCCGCGCGGAGCGGCTGCGCTCAACAGTGATGATGAGCGGGTGGCGCGAATGCGCAATCTTCGCAGCGACATCGAAGTGAGAACTTTCGGCATCGCGAACGACGCGGACGTGATGGCGCGGGACATAAAAACGGCGGGGTTGAATGATACGCGATTCATTCTTCAAACGCCGAGGGGAAGCTGTGATGCGAGGTTGCCGCTTGCGGGTCGACACAATATTTATAACGCGCTCGCGGCGGCGACGACGGCTGATTTTTATGAAGCTCCGATTGAAGCCATCGCCGCATCGCTTGCCGAAAGCTCAAGCCCGAGGATGCGCGGCGAGGTGATTCATTTTCAGGAGAGTTTCACGTTGGTTGATGACTCTTACAACTCGAACCCGACTGCTCTATTCGAGATGGCGAGCGCGATAGCCTCGGCCCACAGCGAGAGAAAAATCATCGTCGCAGGAGAGATGCTCGAACTCGGCGCGAGCGCCGAAGAGCTTCATCGCGCGAGCGGTCGCCGACTGGCAGGTTTAGGGATAGATATGCTCATAGGCGTGCGCGGGCTTGCGAGCGAAATAATCACGGGGGCGCGCGAAGCAGGCATGAGCAACGATGCAACATTTTTTTGCGAAACGCCCGATGAGGCTGGACGTTTGCTTGCGCGTGAAGCGCGTTCGGGTGATCTGATTCTGGTCAAAGGATCGCGCGGAGTGAAAACTGAAATCGTGGTGGAGAGAATGAAGGAGATGAGAAAGTGAACGGGAGAAAGGCAAGTACGGGAGTATGGGGGTATGGGGGTATGGGAGTGATGACTATGCCCCCACACTCCCACACTCCCGCACTCCCACACTCTGTGAAACAGAATGTTCTACTACCTTAAACTTTTCCAGGACGTTCACAGCAGCCTGTCGTTTCTGCGCGTGTTCGATGATGTCACGTTTCGCGCTGCGTGCGCGGCGATGACGGCTCTGGTGATGAGCCTGATACTTGGGCCTAAGATGATCGCGCTTCTGAAAAAATTTCAGATAGGCCAGCAAATCCGCGAAGAAGGGCCGCGAACACATGAAACGAAACGCGGAACGCCGACGATGGGCGGCGTGCTAATCATATTGTCGGTAGCCGTCTCGACTCTGCTCTGGTCGAATCTTTCAGTCATTTATGTGTGGATCGCAGTCATCACCACGCTCGCTTACGGCGGTATTGGTTTCGCCGATGATTATCTGAAGGTCAAACGTCGTCACAATCTCGGTCTGACAGGAAAGCAGAAATTGCTGTTTCAATTTCTGACCGCGTTTGCCATCGGGCTTGCGCTCCATTTTCTTACCGACTACAGCACGCGGTTGAGCGTTCCCTTCATAAAGAGGGAGTGGTTTCATCCTGAGATATGGTGGCCGATTTATCTGCTGGCTTTCGCGCCCGTGGTGCTGGTGGGATTTTCCAATGCGGTGAATCTCACTGACGGGCTTGACGGGCTGGCGATCTCTGTGACGGTAGTGACGGCGGGCGCGCTCACCGGGTTCACTTATGTCACAGGGCATAAGATTTTCGCCGATTATCTCGGCCTTGAGCATAACGCGCCCGTCTCGGAGCTTACGATTTTCTGCGCGGCCCTGACGGGCGCGAGCCTCGGTTTTTTATGGTTCAACGCCCCTCCCGCCGAAGTTTTCATGGGCGATGTCGGTTCGCTCGGCATAGGCGGCGCGGTCGGAGTGATCGCGGTGATGATAAAGCAGGAATTCCTGCTCGCTGTAATCGGCGGCGTGTTCGTCATCGAGGCGCTGTCTGTGATATTACAGGTCGCTTCGTTCAAGCTGTTTCGCAAACGCATATTCAAGATGGCTCCGCTGCATCATCATTTCGAATTGATGTTTCCGCCCGAAACATCGAAGCGCATGGAGCCAAAGATAGTTTTTCGCTTTTTGATAATCGCGATATTGTTCGCGCTCCTCAGCCTCACGACTTTGAAGCTGAGGTAGGAGTAGTGGGCAGCAGGCAGTGGGCTGTGGGCTGTTGAACCCGGCTTAACCGCACACTGCTCACCGCCAACTGTGAAGATGGAACTTGAAGGCAAAAAAGTTCTGGTCGTTGGATTGGCTCGAAGCGGAGTTGCTGCCGCGCGACTGCTCGCGCGTCGAGGCGCACGGGTGACGGCAAACGATGCGAAACCTGAATCGGAAATTTCGGATGAAGCGCGTCAGTTGTCGGGCCGAGGCATCACGCTTTCACTCGGCGGGCATCCCCAGGAGTCGTTCACTGATGCCGATTTGATCGTAGTCAGCCCCGGCGTGCCTTCCGATATCTCTCCGCTTGAAGCGGCTCGGCGGGCGGGCGTGAAAATAATCAGCGAGACTGAGCTTGCATTCCGTTTTTTGAAGGGGCAGTTGATAGCCATCACCGGCTCGAACGGCAAGACGACGACGACGACACTGATAGGCGAACTGATGAAAGCGGCAGGGGCAGAAACTCTGGTTGGCGGCAACATCGGCACGGCGATGACGGGCCTTGTCGATCAATCAACGGAACGGTCATGGCTCGTGGCCGAGCTTTCGAGTTTTCAACTTGAAACCATCGAAACTCTCCGGCCTCGCGTCGCGGTGGTCACGAACATAACGCCGGATCATCTCGACCGGCACGGCTCTTTTGAAAACTACGTTCGCGCAAAGCATCGCCTGGTCATGAATCAGACCGTGGAAGACCGGGCAGTGCTAAACGGCGAAGATCGAGGCGTAGCGGAGATGGTTGCACTCGGAATTCCATCGCAAAAAGTATTCTTCAGCGCGAGAGGAGTGAGCGATCACCGGGCTTCTGTCTTTGCGCGAGACCGCAAAATTTTCACGACGATTCTGGGAAGCGAGGCGGAAGTGATCGCGTTTGACGAGATTCCGCTCCCCGGAATGCACAACGTCGAAAACGTGTGTGCGGCTCTGGGAGCCGTTTTCTGCGCCCTCGGACGCGAGGCTTCCCTGACGGCGATGCGAGAAGCGATCCATAGATTCAAGGGCGTCGAGCATCGCATCGAGTTCGTGGCGGAAATAGATGGCGTGAAGTTTTACAACGACTCGAAAGCGACCAACGTCGATTCGACCGTCAAGGCTCTGGAAGCATTCGAGGGAAATATCATTCTGATTTTGGGAGGCAAAGACAAAGGCGGCGATTTCACGGCTCTCGATTCGCTCATCCGCAAGCGAGTCAAACAGGTAATTCTGATCGGCGCAGCAAGCGACAAGATTGCGTCGCAACTCGCTGGCCCGCTTCTGCGAGCCGCTTCGATGAAGGACGCGGTGATGAAATCCAAAGAAGCGGCGACTGAGGGCGACATCGTTTTGCTTGCGCCCGCGTGCGCCAGCTTCGATATGTTCGACAACTACGAACACCGGGGCCGCGTGTTCAAGGAAGAAGTCCGAAGGTTGATCGATGATCAGAACTGAAAAAACCGGATGGAGGCGCGACGAAGCGCGGACAAGGGAGCGCGAGCTATCAGTCGATAAGGCGCTCATCGTCATAGTCATCTCGCTTGTGCTCTTCGGGCTGGTGATGATCTACAGTTCTTCGGCGGTGTTCGCGCAGAAAACTCAGGGCGATGAGTTCTACTTCCTCACTCGTCAGGCCACGTGGGTGGCTCTGGGATTCGTGGCGATGATCGTGGCGATGTCGATAGATTACAGGCGACTGAAGAATCCCGCTTTCGTCACCACCGCGCTGATGGCGACGCTGGGGCTTCTCGCAGTGGTTTTTTTATTTCCGAAAATCAATGGCGCGCATCGCTGGATTCGATTCGGCGGATTCTTTTCTCTGCAACCGTCGGAGATTGCAAAGCTCGCGCTGGCGATCTTCCTCGCCTACTTTTTCGAGAAGCGCGCAGGCGACATAGAGAGTTTCAAACGCACGGTGCTGCCTGCGGCGTTAGTCGCCGGGGCGATAACGGGGCTTGTGGCGGCGGAATCCGACCTGGGAACCGCGCTCGTGATTTCTGTGATATTCGCCGCAGCAGCGTTTTACGCGGGCGCACGCCTTCGACATCTCGCTTCACTCGCGCTGGCGGCTGCGCCTGTGCTTGCGGCGATGATTTTTCTCGTCGACTGGCGGTGGCGGCGCGTGCTGGCATTCTTGAATCCGTGGGAGGACACGAGCGATTCGAGTTATCAGGTAGTGCAATCGATGATAGCCATAGGCAGCGGGGGCGCGAGCGGGCTGGGATTCGCTCAGAGTCGTCAGAAGATGCTCTTTCTGCCGTCGGCGCATACCGATTTCATATTCGCGATCATAGGCGAAGAGATGGGATTGATCGGAGCCTGCGTCATCGTGTTATTGTTCGGCGCGCTGGCGTGGCGAGGATTTCGCGCGGCTCGTTCTGCGCCTGATCTGTTCGGGCAACTGCTCGGAGCAGGCATCACGGTGATGATAGTGGCTCAGGCCTGTTTCAACATGAGCGTGACGCTTTCGCTCGTTCCGAACAAAGGCATTCCGTTGCCGTTCATCAGTGCGGGCGGCTCATCTGTAGCCATCAGCCTGATGGCCACAGGAATACTGCTCAACATCTCGAAGCACGGCAGAGCGAGCGAACCGAGAGCAGGCATACTAGCCCTGCTTCGCAGGCTGAAGTCTGAGGTTTGAAAATTGAAAGTGATAATAGCTGCGGGAGGAACCGGCGGTCATATTTTTCCGGGAGTGGCCATCGCGCACGAACTTCGTCGGCGCGACGAGCAGACGGAAATACTTTTCGTCGGCACTCCGCGCGGGCTGGAATCGAAAATAATTCCGCGTGAGGGATTCGAGCTTGAGTTGATGAACGTCGGCGCTTTGAAAAGCGTCTCGGTCTTTCAAAAAATCAAATCGCTTTTTCAACTGCCGATGAGTTTCATCGCGGCGTTAAAACTTTTGAAGCGATTCAAGCCTGATGTCGTCATCGGCGTCGGCGGCTATGCATCGGGGCCGATACTTCTAGTGGCCGCGCTCAAAGGAGCGCCGACGATGATAGTCGAGCCGAACGCAATGCCGGGATTCACGAATCGAGTGCTTGCGCGATTCTGTGACGCGGCGGCTCTCTCGTTTGAAGAAGCGAAAAAATTTTTTCGCCGACGCGCGGAAGTCACAGGCAATCCGATCAGGGGTGATTTCGCCGAGATGAAGCGGAAAGAGCGAGGCGATAGATTGAATGTGTTGATATTCGGCGGGAGTCAGGGCGCGCGAGCGATCAACAACGCCGTGGTGAGCGCGCTTCCTTTGCTCGCTGCTCACGGAGACAAACTCGCCATCGTTCATCAGACGGGCGAAGCGGATTTTGAAATGGTGCGACGCGGCTACAATGAATCGGGGTTCGAAGCGGCGGACGTGCGACCGTTCATTCACGACATGGCCGCGCAGTTCGAGCGGGCTGATGTTTTGATCAGTCGTTCGGGCGCGACGACTGCGGCGGAAGTAGCGGCGGCGGGCAAGGCGGCGATACTCGTCCCCTTCCCTTTCGCTGCCGACGATCATCAGCGCAAAAACGCTGAAGCGTTCGAGCGCGCAGGCGCCGCCCGCATGATCGCGCAGCAGGAACTCACGCCTGAAAGACTGGCTCAGGAATTGAAGCGATTGATCGATAACGCAGAAGAGATTGATCGAATGGAAGAGGCGAGCCGAAAACTCGGACGCCCCGACAGCGCAAAGCACGCGGTTGATTTAGCGATGAGCCTTGTAGGAGTCAGGAGTCAGGAGTCAGGAGTCAGAAGTTGATAATCTGGCTGCTGAAAACTGAAAACTGAAAACTGACCATGCTTTTTCGAGGAGTAAGACACATTCATTTCGTCGGCATCGGCGGCATCGGTATGAGCGGCATAGCCGAGGTGTTGCTCTCACTGGGCGAAAAGTTTCGCGTTACAGGAAGCGATGCTAAACGCTCGCAGATAACCGAGCGATTGGAATCGATTGGCGCGACCGTCTACGAAGGTCACAAGGCTGACAACATCACGGGAGCGGATGTTGTGGTCACGTCTTCGGCCATACGCGCTGACAACCCGGAAGTCGTGGCCGCCCGCCATCGAAAGATTCCTGTCATCCCTCGCGCAGAGATGCTCGCCGAGTTGATGAGGCTCTATCGACACGGAATCGCGATAGCAGGGACTCACGGCAAGACGACTACGACTTCTATGATCGCGCACCTGATGACGGCGACTCATCTCGATCCTGCTGTAGTGGTCGGAGGTCGCGTCGCCTCTCTAGGCTCGAACGCGCGATTGGGTCGTGGGCAATACATCGTCGTAGAGGCTGACGAATCAGACGGATCGCTGCTCTTGCTGACGCCGACCATCGCGGTGCTTACGAACATCGATGCGGATCATCTCGATTTTTTTTCGGGCGGCATAGAGCAGATCAAAAAATGTTTTGCGACGTTTGCCAACCGCGTGCCTTTTTACGGGACGATAGCGCTTTGCCTCGATGATAAAAACGTGCAGGCGATAATTCCCGATATTGCGCGGCGCACCATAAGCTACGGGCTTGCGGCGCAGGCTGATGTCTCGGCGTGGCATATACAACAATTCGAGAGCTTCGGCTCGGAGTTCACCGTTCGCGCTTTCGGAAAAGATTTGGGAAGGATGCGAATCCAGGTGCCGGGGCTTCACAACGTCTACAACTCGCTTGCGGCTGTGGCCGTAGGGCTTGATCTCAATCTTGGCTTCGAGCAGATAGCGGCGGCGATGATGGAATTTCATGGAGCCGAACGAAGGTTTCAGATCAAAGGCGAGGCGGGGGGCGTGATGGTCGTAGATGATTACGGACATCATCCGACGGAGATCAAAGCAACGCTCGAAGCGGCGCGAACTGCGGGCCGAAGGGTAGTGACTTTGTTTCAACCTCATCGCTACACGCGCACGCGCGATCTTATGGACGAGTTCGCGCGCTCGTTTTACGGCGCGGATGTTCTGCTCGTCTGCGATATCTATGCGGCGAGCGAGGACCCGATAGAAGGAATCACGAGCCGCGCGCTCGTCGAGATGATCGAGCGACACGGACATCGCCATGTCGAGTACATCGGCGCGATGTCGAACGGCGCGCCGCGAATAAAAGAGATCGCTCAGGCGGGCGATCTCGTTTTGACGCTCGGCGCAGGCAACGTCAATCAGGCAGGAGATGAGTTGCTGAATCTTCTGAATGGGTGAAAGGGAGAGTGGGAGAGCGGGAGAAAAAGATATTCATCTCCCATTCTCCCATTCTCCCACTCTCCCTTTCATCCTCACAGGGGGAAACGGATGGCAACACGGAGAAGTGAGCCAAGAGTAATCAATCAGGTGGTCACGAGGCGAAAGCCGCGTCGAACGGGCGCGCGTCCGCAGCCGCCGAGCCGCGTTGATCTGAGCGACTTGTTGCGCTCGGCAAGGTTTTTCGCCAAGCCTGCGGCGGTGTTGGCAGTCGCGGCGTTGTTGATAATCGGATACAACGCACTGGCAGGCTCGCGCCTGTTCGAAGTGCGAAAAGTCGAAGTCGTTGGCGCAAGCGCGACTCTCGCTTCAGACATCGAAAACACAGTCCGCCGCGCTGTGGGTCAGACGAGATTGCTTTATGTCGATCTTGCGATCATCAAACAGCGGGTCGAAGCGATCACGCGCGTGCGCTCGGCGACGGTTGCGCGAGCGCTTCCCGATGCGATTTATGTCAGCGTCGCGGAACGACAACCTGCGATTCTCGCCCGTCGCGAATCGCAAACCATAATGTGGCTCGATGAAGAAGGCGTCGAGCTTGGCGAGATAACCAGTTTCGATGCGGGCGAAGAAGTTCCGCCCATAGCGAAGGGGTTATCGGAAGGCGCGCGCACGGCTGCGGCTGTGGCCGATGATCGCGAGCGCATGTCGGTTTACAAACAGCTTCACACTGAGCTTGGTCAGGTCTGGAAGCTGATCGATGAAATCGATCTGACCTTTCCCAAGAATGTAAATGTGAGGCTCACGTCTCCGCCGGTCACGGTCGTTTTGGGCGGCAAGGAGTTTCGCCAGCGATTCGATATGGCGCATCAGGTGCTGTCAGCCATAAGGCTGAGAGATATCGACACGCTCGGACGTTTTCGAGTGCAGGACCCTGAGCGACTCGTAGAGAACGCGGACAACATATCCTTTATAGATGTATCGCGCAGTGATCGCATAGTTTTGAGTTTCTCCACCCCCGGCAGGGAGAAACAGGAATCCGACGGCCCGCCGAAGGCGAGCAGTCAGAAACCGAAATCGCAGCCCCAGAGCAGGAAGACTGTTCGGCAGGAACCGAAAAAGGTGACAGGGAACAGGGGACAGGGAACAGGGAAGAAGAGGTGATGAGGTGTTCTTTCCCATCACCCATCCCCTATCCCCTATCCCCCATCTCCCAACATTAAGCCGGAGGCTAATTGATGTCTAAAGGACACCGAAAGATTTCAGCAATCGACATCGGCACCACAGAGGTGCGGGCGATTATCGGAGAGATAACCGACTCGGATCAACTCGAAGTCGTAGGCATTGGTCGCGCCGCGTCGCGCGGCGTGCGCAAGGGCGTGGTGGTGAACATAGAGGCTGCCGTCGATGCGATCAAGGAGGCGAGCGAAGAAGCCGAGATGATGTCGGGGCTGACGCTCGACGCGGCCTTTGTCAACCTCGGCGGCGTGCAGGTCAAGGGTATGAACTCTCGCGGCGTGATAGCCATCAGCCGTCGCACTCGCGAGATTTTAGACGAAGACGTTCAACGAGTGATCGAACAGGCGCGAGCCGTCAGCGTGCCTACTGACCGCGAAATAATCGATGTATTGCCGCAGGAGTTCACCGTCGATGGTCAGGATGGAATAGGCAACCCCGTCGGCTTTCTCGGCATGCGATTGGAAGCTGCCGTTCACATCGTCACGTCTCCCATCACCGCGCGGCAGAACGTCATCAGCGCGCTCAATCGCGCAGGCATCATGGCGACGGACACCGTGGTGACTCATCTCGCCGGAACCGAATCGACTCTCACTCCTGACGAGAGAGAGTACGGCGCGGCGATCATCGACATCGGCGCTGACATGACTAATCTGACTATAGTTCATCGCGATGCCGTCCGACACACGGCGGTCTTCCCGATGGGCGGCAATCACTTCACCAACGACATCGCCGTAGGGCTGCGCACTCCCGTGCCTGAAGCCGAGCGCATCAAGAGGGTCGAAGGATGCGCGATGGCCGTGTTGATGGGAGACAAAGAGCGGCTGCACATGGTCGAAGTGCCGTCTGTTGGCGGGCGTCAGCCGCGAATGCTTTCGCGTCAGATTCTATGCGAGATACTTCAGCCGCGCGCTGAAGAGATATTCTCGCACGCGCTCGAAGAGATTCAGCGGGCCGGTTTCGAGAGGCAGATACTTTCGCGAGTGGTGCTAATAGGAGGCGGCTCGATGATGGATGGCATAGTCGAGATGGCCGAGCAGGTTTTGGACCTTCCGGCGCGTCACGGCATGCCCGATTTCGTCGGCGGACTGATGGGCGACATCGACAGTCCCATCTATGCGACGGTAGTGGGGACGTTGCTCTACGGATTTCATAAACAGATGAATTCGAAGCGGATTCATTCGTTCAAGGATTCCGCTCCGAGGCAGTCGAAATGGTGGGAAAGAGTGTTTGCCAGAAGATAGCCGGACGTGTTAGCTTGCGTCACTCAACTGGCAAATAATTCTAAGGAAAAATCACCGATGAGGGGAAAAAGTAGTTGTAGGGGCAAAGCGACTGTGCTACTATGCGACGTGTCTTCAGCGACCTGGTCTACCACATATTGTAGCAACCGGCTGCCAGCCTCAATGGCACTGTTAGGAGAACCCCCCTCCCGGTGGACGAAGCGTTCAAGCGCCCGCAGAGGCGTTGTTCGTTCTGGTTTATCCTCACCCCGCTCCGCGAGGGGCGGCTTTGGAACGCTTGGCAGTGTTTGAATGTTTTAGGAAGCAAACAAAGGTTTGTTTTCGGCGAGCGGCGCGAGTCGCTCACCTGGTATCTGACCATTTTTGCAGGAGGCGCCCTTTATGGCAGCGGATGAACGCAAGGAAAATCGCGGCATCATAACCTTTGATGACCACGAACACACAGTCAACGGTGCGAACATAAAAGTGATCGGCATCGGCGGCGGCGGGGGCAATGCCGTCAACCAGATGATCGAGTCTGGAATAGAGGGAGTTCAGTTCCTCGTCGTAAACACCGATCTTCAGGCTCTCAAAAATTCCCGCGCATCGATCAAAATTCAAATCGGCGAAAAGCTCACACGCGGACTCGGGGCGGGCGGCGACCCGGAGGTTGGAAAGAAGTCGGCCCTCGAAGACACTGAAAAGATCATAGAGGCGATAGAGGGAGCCGACATGGTTTTCATAACCGCGGGACTGGGCGGCGGGACGGGAACCGGAGCCGCGCCGATCATCGCAAGCCTCGCCACAGAGCTTGAAGCTCTCACAGTCGCCGTCGTGACTCGCCCATTTCCATTCGAGGGGAAACGCAGACAGCGGCAGGCCGAGCAAGGATTGGCCGAGCTTCGCGATTGCGTCGATACGATCATCACCATCCCTAACGAACGATTGTTGAGCGCGGTGTCGAAGACGACCAGTTTTCGCGACTCATTCAAAGTGGCCGATGAAGTGCTGCGTCAGGCCGTGCAGGGCATATCTGATATCATCACGGTGCCGGGATTGATCAACGTCGATTTCGCCGACGTGAAAGCGATCATGGCCGGAATGGGCATGGCGCTGATGGGGACAGGGATGGCACGGGGAGACAATCGCGCTATGGAAGCCACGCAGCGGGCCATATCGAGTCCGCTGCTCGAAGAGGCTTCGGTCGAAGGCGCACGCGGATTGCTCGTCAACATAACCGGCGGCACCGACCTGACGCTCTTCGAGGTCAACGAAGCGATGTCGATCATTCACAACTCGGCCTACGAAGAAGCGAATATCATTTTCGGCGCCGTGCTTGACGACCGACTCGCCGACGAAATGAAGATCACGGTCATCGCCACAGGGTTCGAGCGCGCGGCGAGCGCGGTAGCTTTTCCGGCATCGCAAAACACCGGCACTGATCCGCGAGGCGGCGGCGGTGGACACACCGAGTTTCGCCGCGACGATGTAGACGTTCCAGCCTTCATTCGCAAGAAGGCAGACTAGCTTCTCAATGAGAGAAGCTTTCCCTCTCCGGGTTGCCTGGCCGCTGCCGCGCGCAGCGGCCAATTTTTATTTTGGCGGTGGTCAGTAGTCGGTGGTCAGTTGCAATCTTCAAGTTCCTGACCTCCGATTCCCGGTTCCTGTTTTTGACGAGTCATTCACTTCATTTTCAACGATCATTTGAAATGATGATAAACTGACCACTGACCACCGACCGCTGACCACTGTTTTAAGGAGGCAGCTATGACAGACGACCTGCGTTATCCGATTGGCCCTTTCAAAATGATAGATCAAATAAGCGCAGCGGAGCGCGAGCAGTTCATCGAAGCGATAGCCGCAACTCCCGCGCAACTTCGAGCCGCGGTCGAAGGGCTTTCAACAGAGCAACTCGATACGCCTTATCGCCCCGAAGGTTGGACTGTGCGTCAGGTCATTCATCACGTGCCTGACAGCCACATAAACAGTTATTGTCGCTTCAAGCTCGCGCTTACGGAAGATGAGCCCGAGATCAAACCTTACGATGAGGCTCGCTGGGCCGAGCTTTCGGATTCAACGGCGACTCCTGTTGAAGTCTCGCTCGCGCTTCTTGAAAATCTGCACCATCGATGGGTGACGCTGCTCCGTGCGATGAGTGAAGAAGATTTCCGTCGCGCGTTTCGTCATCCTGAGATCGGATTGGTTAGGCTCGATCAAAATGTTTCGCTTTATGCATGGCACGGGCAGCATCACACGGCGCAGATCGTCGCGCTTCGCAATCGGATGGGATGGTGAGTTTTCGAGTGTTCGGAATCGAAGTGAACGGTGGCTGATTGCTTCTCACATCCTTTCGCTTTATAGTGCAGCAAGCGGAGGATGCGATGAAGTCACTCGCCGAGCAACCTTACTACACACCTGAAGAATACCTCTCGCTTGAGCGAAGCGCCGAGTTCAAGAGCCAGTACCTGGACGGCCAGATTTACGCAATGGCAGGCGCGACACGCGAGCATATAATCATCACAGGCAATATAGCTCGTCTGCTCGGCAATCAGTTGCAGGGAAAACCCTGTGAGACTTACGCGAATGAAATGAAAGTCGGAACCGAGTCTTCAAGGCTTTATTCTTATCCTGATGTGGTAGTTGTGTGCGGTGAGCCTCTCTTTCACGACGAGCAACGAGACGTACTGACGAATCCCAACGCGATAATCGAAGTTCTTTCGGACTCGACCGAAGCATTCGACCGGGGCAAGAAGTTCGCCCGCTATCAACGCATCGAATCATTCACTGATTACATACTCGTCGCTCAGGACGAACCGCGTCTTGAGCATTTCATAAAACAAACTGAAAACGATTGGCGGGTGACTGCCGTAAGCGGGCTTGAGAACAGTCTGCACATAGCAAATATTGATTGCATTCTGCTGCTCTCTGAAGTGTACGAGAGAATCGTGTTCTCTGAATGAGGACGCGTTCCCTGGTGCCTCGAATTATGTACATTTCAAAAAGTAGACAATGTCCTATTTGAATTAGAGATCCCTTATTTTTCGCATTACGTCTTTGCATGGTAGATTATTCAAGTCGCCAGAGAATTATATGGATCGAGCGAATCAAATTCTTACAGCGATTGCGGCTATAGCACTTGCAACCGGAGGTATCTTAGCAACACTCGGCCATCGTACTCTCCCTTATCTATTGATAGCACTTTCCGCGCTACTGGCCATCATCATAATTGGTAGCGAGGCGTGGCAGCGAAGAACGGCTAAAGCAGATTCGGCTAAGAATGTGCTGCGCCACAGCAATACGACGCTCAAATTGAAGGAGTCTAAGCCAGAGGCGTCTGAGTCGATAACGAAGCCAGCAACTGACGACAGAGAGAACAATGATTTTCAGGTTCGCCTTCGCAATGCGGAAATAAAGGTGCAGCAAGCAGAAGCCAAAGCGCAACAGATTGAAGCAGAAAAAGCAGCGATTCAAAATGAACTGGTAAACGCCAAATACAAAACCCAAGAACTCGCGCCTAAGCTTCATGAGATAGAAGAAGATATAGTAGTAGTTTTATGGGTCAATAGAGAGCAGGATTCCTACTGCGAAGATTTTATCTTAGAACATAGTATGAATTTTGGCTCATGTTTCCTTAGACTGCAAAGAAAGCCAGGAGCATTTCTGCCGCGTAGCGGCACGCTGAATTTAGCCCGGTCTTTCAAGGCCGGGTTGTTACAGGCGAAAGATACCACGTCGCG